>Ga0247841_10002104_pt1 | contig 41051 bp, 32 predicted proteins | sample LaCruzMarch2015__2_FD_192410 | JGI IMG/M metagenome (GOLD analysis project Ga0247841, IMG submission 192410) | Freshwater microbial communities from meromictic Lake La Cruz, Castile-La Mancha, Spain - LaCruzMarch2015_18m | ecosystem: Environmental > Aquatic > Freshwater > Lake | place: Spain...
TTTTACAAGTAAGTTCATCTAAATATTTTTGTGTTATCGGCATGTACAACTATGTGTTATTCTATGTTTCTATTGTGTCTATGTGGTAAAAAAAATTAATAAAAAACTTCTTCTTATTGTCTTTTAAACTGCTGAGTAGTTACATTTTTTTCATAATGTCTTTTGTGTATTTACCAGAATTCATATAAATTTGTTACAAATTCTAATTAATGGAGAACTTCATTTTATATAATCCCACCAAACTGCATTTTGGAAACAATGTTATCAATGAGCTTGGGAAGACTATTTCTACATACGGAAATAAGGTTTTGCTGATATATGGCAAGAATTCCATAAAAGAGAATGGCATCTACGCACAGGTAATGGGGCAACTTAAAACTATTAACGCAGAAGTTTTTGAATACAGCGGTATCAAATCGAATCCGGTTGTTGAAGATGTTGACTTTGCAGCAAGACTTGGAAGAAATAATAACGTTGATGTAGTTCTTGCTGTTGGCGGCGGAAGTGTAATTGATTCTGCAAAAATCATTTCCATCAGCATTCCTGTTTCGCACAGTGCATGGGACTTTTACAGCGGACTGAAAAAACCTTCTAAAGCAATTCCTCTTGTTGCAGTGCTAACGCTTGCGGCAACAGGTACTGAAATGAATCCGTATGCTGTTTTGCAAAACCATAAGACAAAACAAAAACTAGGTTGGGGAAATCAATTGTGTTATCCGAAACATTCTTTTCTCAACCCGCAATTTACCGTATCTGTTCCAAAAAATTACACGGCTTATGGAATAGCAGACCTGGTGGCTCATTGCCTTGAAGCATATTTTGGAAAAGGCGATGCTTCTCTGTCCGATCGGATAGTTATTTCTATTATCAAAGAAGCTATGGATTACGGACCAACCCTTTTACAGGATTTGAAAAATTATGAACTGCGTGAAAAGATCATGTATGCTGCAACACTTGCATTGAACGGTATTACAACAGCGGGAAAAACTGGTGGCGACTGGGGTGCACACGATATAGGCCATGTCCTTTCACTTTTATATAACATTCCGCATGGCGCTTCTCTCACTATTGTTTATCCTGCGTGGATGAAGATCATGAAAGACCGCATTCCTGAAAGAATCTCAAATCTTGGTAAAGAGTTATTTGATGTCGATACAAAAGATGAAACCATTGTAAGTTTCGAAGAATTCTTCAGACAGATTGAATGTCCTGTCCGACTTAAAGACGTTGGCATTACCATACAAAACAGGGAACAGATCTTTGATACGCTCGCACTAAACAAGGCTAGCGGGATGAATCACAAACTTAACACCGATGATCTTAAAGCCATTCTTGACCTGATGTATACTGAGCGAATGAGTTTGCAAGGATATTGAGCGAAATCGAAATATTGCAAACTCATTCAGCCGAAGTATATGAGGGAATTTAATGATACTATAATTCGCCTATATTTGTAATAAAAAAATCAAGGTATCATTATTTTTGCAAATCTATGTCAACAGGTTATCATAAACAATCCCGAAGCTTCAGGACGAAACTTTACAGTTTGAAATTAAACCAAAAATATTTTTCCAAAATCCTGATGAATTTAAGAGAAAAGTTTTATTTTTGAAAATTATTAACACAAGTTATCATAAACAATCCCGAAATTTCGGGATGAACTTAGCGGAGCGATTTCACGAACTCCATTGAAAATAAACAATAATAGTGAGTAAACTTGACAATACGGAATATCAAAAACGGAATTATTTTAAAAGATACAGATGGTGCAGGATGCCATAGAATCACAGTAAATACGACATGGATAATAACTGCTACGGTTGTAGCATGTCCTTAAAAACATTAAGCTTATGAAAAAAAATATTAAACTATTATTAACAGCGACATTAATTATTTTTTGTGTCCAATCGTCAAAAACTTTTGCGCAAAATAATAATAAAGTTAAAAATGTAAAAGATACTTTAAGCTTTGACGAAGCAAAAGCGAAAGGAGAGGATTTTATAAATAAAGTATTAATGCAGGGAGGTAAAGCAAGTATTAAAGGCATTTCAGAAGAAGATGGTTTTTATAAAATTATTGTTAACGCTAACGGACAAGAATATATATCCTATATGACTAAAGACGGAAAAAAGTTTTTCCCGCAGACGATGGATATTGACGCGGGAATAAAAAAATATATTGATGAACATACGGCAATAAAATCAGATAAACCGACTATTGAACTTTTTGTGATGAGCTACTGTCCTTATGGCACACAAATAGAAAAAGGCATTTTACCGGTATTGGAAACTTTAGGAAATAAAATTGATTTTAAATTAAAATTTTGCTTTTATGCAATGCACGAACAAAAAGAACTTATTGAACAGTTGAGAGAATATTGCCTTCAAAAACAAAAACCTCAATTATTGACAAGTTATTTAAAATGCTTTCTTGAAGAAGGAAAATCAAATGAATGTTTAACGAAAGTTGGTATGGATACGGTAGAAATTAAAAACTGCATGGCAGTTGCCGATACTATATATAAAGTTACGGAGATGTATAATGATAAAAGCAAATGGTATAATAATAAATTTCCTTATTTTAATGTTGATAAGGAAGATAATACGAAATATAATATACAAGGTTCTCCCAGTTTAGTGATAAACGGGAGGACAATGTCTTCAGGCAGAGATTCCCAAAGTTTACTTGAATTAATATGTTCGGCATTTAATAATCCACCTAAAGAATGTAAAACAAAATTATCTTCAATAACTCAAAATCCCGGATTCGGATTTAAGTCAGTTCCAGTTCCAGGAGCTTTATCGCCTAATTTTGTTATGACTGATAATGCGGGTAATAATTTTGAGTTTCATAAATATAACGGCAAGGCGCCATATAAGCTGCTTTTATTTTGGTCAGCCGATTGCGAACATTGCCAGCAATTGGTAAAAGGACTTAATCAATGGTACAACGAACCCGGAAACAAAGAAAAACTTGATATTATTGCAGTAGGTTTGGATAAAACGGAAACAGAAGTGCAGAAATGGAAAAATATAATAGTCAACTTCAGTAGTTGGAAACATCTTCATGCCGAAGGAGGAATAAATAGCCCTATTGCTGACAATTATGCCATACAAAGCACACCCATTATGTTCTTAGTAAAGAGTGAAAGCAATATCATTGAGTCCGTTTCTGATAATCTCAATCAGCTAATAAAAGATTTGAAGTAACTAAATTAGAAGATATAAGGTTACAAAGGTATAGGGGGTGGTGAAAGTTATATATCTTTTCCCTTATACCTTATACTTTTATTTCCCTATACCTAAATAGTTACAAATTTAAAATTATGAGAAAAAGTGTATTCTTTTTTCCAATATACATAAGCCTTTGGCGGATATTCGCTATCACTACGATTTTGTTATTTGTATTTTGCATTAATTTATTTTCCCAGGGCGTAAGCATCAATACTACCGGCGCAGATGCCGACAGTTCGGCAATACTTGATGTAAATACAACCAACCAGAGAATATTAATACCCCGCCTTACCGGTTCAGGATGGTATATGCTGGAATATAATGTCCCTTCGATAACGGGACAACCGGTCGCCCAGACAATATGTGAAGGAAATAATACAAGTTTTAGCATAACAACCCCAGGCGCTGGCTTAACATATCAATGGCAGTTATCCACTGATGGCGGAAGTACATGGACCAATCAGGCAGATGGCGGTGTTTACTCAAACATGACCACAGCAACCATGAACATAACAAACGCTTCGGCAGGAATGAACAGTTACCAATATCATTGCGTAGTGAGTGGTACATACACGCTTGCTGCAATAAGCGATGCAGCAACGCTAACAGTAAATCCGCTCCCCAATATCACAGCAACACCATCGTCACAGACGATATGCAGCAATACTGTTACTGGCATAACATTAACATCAAATGTTTCGGGAACTACTTTTGCATGGACAGTAGTACAAAGCGGAGTAACAGGAGCTATAGCCGGCTCAGGAAGCAGCATTGCACAGACGCTCACAAACTCAGGAACATCAGCAGGAACCGCAACTTATGCTATAACGCCAACGGCAAATACCTGTTCAGGAACATCAACCAATGTCGTAATTACTGTAAATTCAACACCTGTACTAAGCAGCACTTTAACACCAACAGCCATTTGCAGCAGGGCAACATTCAGCTATACAGCTACAAGCGCTACTTCGGGAGCAATTTTTGCATGGTCAAGAGCAACAATAGCAGGCATCACAGAGGCAGCTTTATCTGGAACAGGAAGTGTAAGTGAAGCGCTTACCAATACTACCACAGCATCTATTGATGTTACTTACGTTTACACTACCACTGTCAGCGGATGTGGCAATACACCTCAAAATGTTGTAGTAACGGTTAATCCGACACCAACAGTAGCCATGTCTGATACAACGCAAACCATTTGCTCGGGGATTGCCATAACACAAATAACTTTATCCAATCCAAACAGTGTTCCCGGAACCACAACTTATAGTTGGACAAGAGACGATACAACAAACATAACAGGTATTGCAGCTTCAGGCTCAGGGAATATAACCGGAACTTTAACAAACGCAACCGCAACGCAACAAAACACTATATTTACCGGAACTGCTACCTCCCAATATGGTTGTCATTCTGCTACAACTACTGCAATGGTAACGATAAATCCGGCTCCTGCTGTCAGCAGTGCAGCAATGGATACAATATGCAGTGGTGCAGCGCTGAACTATGATATAACAAGTGCAGTTAGCGGCACCACATACAGTTGGTCCCGTGAAGCAGTAACAGGTATCAGCAATGAAGCAGTATCTGGTCAGACAAGCGACCCGATAACAGAAATATTAACTAATACCATTACGGTAGCTGTAAATAATGTGATATATCTGATTACACCCACGGCAAATGGATGTACAGGAACATCAACCAATGTTGTAGTCACAGTAAACCCAACGCCACAAGGAAGTTTAGCCGGTAATGCTGTTTGTCCCGGCGGAACAGGTCAATTTACTTATACTTCTACTTCCGGCACAAATCCCTTTACTTTAATAATAAGCGGAACAACTTATTCAGGCGTTGTTAGTGGAACACCTTTTAATGCCTCTCCAAATCCAACAAACACTACTGTTTATACATTAACATCTATTACAGATGCAAACGGATGTGTACGCACAACCGGTATTACAGGGGCTTCTGCAACAATAACAATAATTCCATTGCCACAAGGAAGTTTAGCTGGTAATACTGTTTGCCTTGGTGAAACAGGTCGATTCACTTATACTTCTGCTTCCGGCACAAGTCCCTTTACTTTAATAATAAGCGAAACAACTTATTCAGGCGTTGTTAGTGGAACGCCTTTTAATGCCTCTCCAAATCCAACAAGTACTACTGTTTATACATTAACATCTATTACAGATGCAACCGGATGTGTGCGCACAACCGGTATTACGGGAGCTTCTGCAACAATAACGGTTGTTCCCGCCTGTCCCACTTGTCAAACTTGTTCATCTGGTAGTTGCGTTGCTATTACAGGTTATGCCGAAAGCACTGGTTGTACTACTCCGTGTTACGGATGCTATGGCGGATCATGTGTACCTATCCCAACTGCTGGTTCTGAAGACACTTACGGCTCAAATTTGTGCTCAGCAGCAGCAACACCACATTACAGGTGCGACGGGGCGGGTGCGTGTACGGCACCCACTGTGTCGGTGTGCAAGGGGCCTCCTACTACCGGCAATGCGTGTTGCCGATATGCTTGCCGCGACACTTTTGGCTTGATTGGATGCGGTACAGGGTGCGTCGGATGCGGGACTCCTGAGTGCAACCCGTTTGACTATTGTGCCGAGGGGTATCACGTGTGCTGCTGCTCGGAATATGTGTACTAGCTGTGTGGGACGAGGAAATTCAACAGGAAGCTTAGCCTCCGAAAGTCTTGTTCCTTGCCCAAGGGCCAACCCTTGATAGAATCCGGGACTTAAAAAAATGTATTATTTCCTGCCTGTCTGCCGGTAGGCAAGGTATTCCGTTTTATGTATATTTTCAGTATGCAAACAATGGAAAATCTTTCATCAGTTTATGCACATGTTCTTTTACCCCTTCTATCACTTTTTCGTTTTCAATGTTGCTGATCACTTCATCTATCAGGTCTACGATACCGGACATGCAATTTTCTTTCATCCCCCTGGTTGTAATAGCTGGAGTTCCGACTCGCAACCCGGAAGTTGTAAATGGCGAGCGGCTATCGAAAGGAACCATGTTTTTATTGACAGTAATATCGGCTCTTACAAGCGTATTCTCAACTTGTTTTCCTGTAATATTCGGGAATTTTGTACGCAGATCAATTAACATCAGGTGATTGTCGGTACCACCGCTGATTACTTTGTAACCCTTGTCAACAAAGTATTTTGCCATAACGGCAGCATTCTTTTTTACCTGGATGATATATTGTTTATAGTCTTCCGTCAATGCTTCTCCAAAAGCAACAGCTTTGGATGCTATCACATGTTCTAATGGTCCGCCTTGAACACCGGGGAATACGGCAGAATCAACAAGTGTCGACATCTTTTTTATTTCGCCTTTTGGTGTTGTATATCCATAAGGATTTTCAAAATCCTTTCCTATAATGATGATACCTCCTCTTGGCCCGCGCAAAGTCTTATGTGTTGTAGAAGTTATGATATGGCAATAGGGAATTGGGTCGTTTAATAATTTCTTTGCAATAAGTCCGGCAGGATGTGCAATGTCTGCCATCAGTATTGCACCGATTTTATCAGCTATTTCTCTCATTCGTTTATAATCCCAATCGCGTGAATATGCCGATGCGCCTGCAAGAATAAGTTTCGGTTTTTCCTTCATGGCGGTCTCTTCCATTTTGTCGTAGTTAATTGTCCCTGTTTCTTCTTCTACCCCATAAGAAACAGCTCTGTAAATAATGCCGGAAAAATTAACGGGCGAGCCGTGAGAAAGATGCCCCCCATGCGACAAGTTAAGTCCCATGAATGTGTCGCCGGGTTTCAGACATGCAAGAAATATCGCCATGTTCGCCTGTGCGCCGGAATGGGGCTGCACATTGGCATATTCGGCGCCGAACAATTCTTTTAAACGATCAATGGCGAGTTGTTCCGTTTGGTCAACTATCTGGCAGCCGCCATAGTAGCGCTTTCCGGGATAACCTTCGGCATATTTGTTTGTCATGCACGAACCCATGGCTTGAAGAACCTGATTGCTTACAAAATTTTCGGAAGCGATTAATTCTATCCCATGCATCTGCCGTTGCAGTTCCTGGTTTATAAGGTCGAATACTTTTTCGTCTTTTTTCATATATAGAAATATTAGATGTTGCTATGTTTTTTAGGCATTCAAAAGTATAAATTATTTGAAGAAAATAGGATTAAAACAAACAAATATATTACGGCTACCCGTGTTAGCGTTTCGTTAAATTTTTATTCCTATTGTCACCTTACCGCCTAGTCCTCTTTCAACTATTTCATACAAAGTTCGTAAGGTGATATTACTTCCGTCATTTTCCACTCGCGAGATGTAAGTCCTTTTTTTGTCTATTACATTTGCTAGTTCCTCCTGAGTTAAGTGCTTTGCTTCTCTTGCCTGTCGAAGTAGAATACCAATCTTGAAGGTTTCAAATTCCCTGTCAAGATGATCTCTTCTGGGTGTACCTTTTTTGCCAAATTGTTCATCTTTAATTTGTGTCCAGGTCTTGATATTTGATTTTCCGTTTTTCATTTTATTTTCTCCTTTTTTCTTTATAATATTCTTGTCTTAGTCGTTCGGCTTTGGCAATCTCTGTCAGAGGTGTCTTCTGAGTCTTTTTCTGAAACCCGTTTAACAGGATTACAAGGTAGCCTTGGTCAAAAAAGCAGAATACTCTCCAAATATTACTTCCTAATGAAAATCTTGTTTCATAGAGTCCATCAGTTCCTTCAATGTGTTTGATAAACTTAGTCGGAATCTGTTGCTGGTATTCTACTATTTCAAGGATTTTATAAATCTTATCTTGAACCTTGATAGGTTGTGCAGCAAGAAAGTTGTCAAAGTGATTCTTATAAGAAATAATAGTCCGGATTCGTTCCATGCAAATTAGATTTTTGCAAAGGTAACTTAAAAGTTACAATCAAACAAGTCTTTTTGTAAATATTTTTTTGTCGAATGGGAAAATTTAATGAATGGTAACGATCAAGGACCGCTAACGGCGGCGGTTTTAGCGCCTGCCTGCCGGTAACTACTGTATCACCCGTACGAATAATTGTTAAAGTTGCAAAGGTTTCTGTCAACCACAAATCCGCCGCTGGGAGCAGCCCGAAGTGCTTATTGCACAACTCTATTAAAGGAAGTTGTGCAACGCTACGCCTGTTATGCACCGAGCGGTCATTCTTTTATAAATTTCTTCGTTACAATTTCTTTGTCAGTCGTTGCTTTAATAATATAGACCCCGCTTGAAAAATTTCTTAAATCAATTGTAGTCCTTATGTCTGCCTCATTTATTGCCTTTAAGATTTGTCCTTCTATATTTAAAATTTCAATTGTGGCTTTTTGCGGGGCTTCAATAGTGAGATTATCATTTGCAGGATTGGGATAAACTACAATATTATTTCCGTCATTGCTTATTTCCTCAATTCCCAACATTTCTGAGAGAGGGCGAACCCAAACACTTGCTCCTTCTGTCCCCGCAAAAATATTGCTCCCGCTTATGGCTAATGCTCTGACATAAGGATATGTTAAACCTGTATTCGCCGCAGCCCAACTGCTTCCATTGTCAGAAGACAAAAATACACCGTCATCAGTCACTGCAAAAATGTTATTCCCGCTTGTGACGAATGAGTATACAAAAGTATTTGTTAAACCTGTATTCACCGCAGCCCAACTACTTCCATTGTTTGAAGACAAAAACACGCCGCCACCTTGAGTCCCTGCAAAAATGTTGCTCCCGCTTATGGCTAATGCAAAGACAGAAGTATTTGTTAAACCTGTATTCACCGCAGCCCAACTGCTTCCGTTGTTTGAAGACAAAAACACGCCATCATCATGAGTCCCTGCAAAAATGTTGCTTCCGCTTATGGTTAACGCATTGACAAGAGTAAAATTTGGTGGAGGTAAACCTGTATTCACCGCAGTCCAACTGTTTCCGTTGTCTGAAGACAAAAACACGCCAAAAGCAGAAGTCCCCGCAAAAATATTGTTCCCGTTTATGGCTAATGCATGGATATTATTATATGTCGGCAACCCATTATTCACCGCCACCCAACTGCTTCCGTTGTTTGAAGACAAAAACACACCGCCACCCCAAGTCCCTGCAAAAATGTTGCTTCCGCTTATAGCTAATGCATTGACATCAGTATTTGTTAAACCTGTATTCACCGCAGCCCAACTGCTTCCATTGTTTGAAGACAAAAACACACCGCCGCCATAAGTCCCTACAAAAATGTTGCTCCCGCTCACAGCTATACAGCTTATGAATCCACCATAAGGACCATTAGTTTGCTGCCACTGTGCATTTGCAAAGTTTGTCGATAAGGCAATCAATGTTAAAAGAATTAATTTTTTCATTTTATTTAATTTTAAAATTTTCTTACTCATCTGGCTTTTCAGTGTCGCCCCGTTTTTTAAAGTGGTTTCCGGTCTCCACTTTTATTTTGCAATATTAAAGAATTTTTCAAACAATCAGAAGCTGTTGGCTAAATATTATTTTGATGTGCTGGTAAATGTAAATCATTGGCAAGAGTTCAATATAAACCGATTAGTCAGGCAGAGCCGTTCCGTATTTCAGGAACGTGTCGAAGCCTGCTATAATATTTATATCTTTATCCAATGAAATATATGTATGTTTACATCCTTGAATGTGTTGATTGCTCATACTATACAGGAGTAACAAATGATCCTGAAAGGAGATTAATCGAACATAATTCCGATAATTATCCAGAATCTTATACCCATTCGCGTCGCCCATTGAAAAAGAAATATTGCGAATATTTTACCGATCCAATGCAAGCAATAGCATGGGAAAAAAAGATTAAAGGCTGGAGTCGTAGAAAGAAAAAAGCATTAATTGATAATGATTGGAATTCATTAGTTGAGTTTTCAAAGAAATATAAAATTAAATCATATAAAAGGAAATAATTTTGTTCTACTTGCATATTTTGCATCATATTGATAAACACTATAAATATTCACTCTTCGACACAGCCGCTTCCTCACAAGCTCAAGCAATGGCTGGCTCAGAGTGACATTTATGATTTGAAATTCGATAATGTATAAAAGTTTAATTCTAATTGATATCGAAGCCCAGCGCATCAAAATAATATTTACCCAGCTGTTGCAAATAAATTTTGGTGGTTTTCTTGTCTGTACTATATGTAGTTGTCGTCTGTAAAACTTGCCCATAACTTATTTCCTGCTTCACCTTTTATTCCTTCGCAAACTCAATTAACTTCTTCCTGTATGCATTAAATACATTTGATCTGGATACAAACCCGATGTATTTACCATCCTCTATTACCGGCAGGTTCCACAAACTGCTGTCTTTAAATTTATCCATTACCGCTTCCATGTTATCGGTCGGAGAAATCCGGTCTGAAGGCTGAATCATCAGGTCTTTCACAAAAAGCTCATTATATTTTTCCTTGTTGAACATTACTTCTCTTACATCATCAAGCAAGATCATGCCAAGAAAATGATGTTCTTCATCAATTACAGGAAATAAATTTCTTTTCGATTTGGCTATTATTTTTACCAGATCACCTAAAGTGTCTTCCGGACTTACATGAGTGAAGTCCTTTTCAATTACATGTTCCATTTTCATGAGAGTCAGTACGGCTTTGTCTTTGTCGTGGGTAATCAGAAGACCATGCTGGGCGAGCTTTTTCGTGTATATGGAATGTTTTTCAAAATAATGAATGGTGATATATGAAATGGATGAAGTAACAATAAGAGGTATGAAAAGCCCATAACCTCCGGTTATTTCTGCTATAAGAAAGATTGCTGTTAATGGCGCCTGCATTACTCCGGCAATCAGACCGGCCATGCCTACTAAAGTAAAATTGCTTTCGGGAAGCTTGATCCATTCAGGGGAGATGATATTTATAGCTTTGGCAAATGCAAACCCTGTAACGCCTCCCATAAAAAGGCTGGGCGCAAAAACACCGCCTATTCCCCCGCTTCCGGTTGTGATAGCCATTGCAATTACTTTGAGTATCAATATGATTAACAAAAATAACAGAAATATCCACTGATTATCATATAATGAATAGAAAAGGGTGTTGTTCAATAATTCATGAGTATTACCGCTTAGTATGGATTTCATGGCAGTATATCCTTCTCCATAAAGCGGTGGGAAAAAATAGATCATAATGCCCAGCAAAAGCCCGCCAATAATAATTTTCCTGTACGGATCATATATTTCATCGAACAGGCGCTCTACATAAGAATTCATCTTTACAAAGTAAAGTGAAATCATTCCTGTAAATACACCTAACAAAACATAGAAAGGAATATTATGAAAAACGAATGTTTCTTTAAGAGTAAAATAAAATTCTATCCTTTCTCCAAGAAGCAGAGAAGACACAATTGCTCCGGTAACAGTCGACATTAAAATGGGAATGATAGATGCTGCGGTCAGATCAAGCATCAATACTTCAAAGGCAAAGATCAATCCTGTAATAGGAGCCTTGAAAATTGAAGCCAGCGCACCTGCAACTCCACAGCCAATAAGCAAAGTAAGCGTTTTGTAATTCAGATTAAATACCTGTCCTAAATTAGAGCCGATTGCAGCGCCCGTATATAAAATCGGGGCTTCCATCCCCACTGATCCGCCAAACCCTCCGGTAAAGGAACAGGCTATAATAGAAGAATAGGTATTATGTCTTTTTATTTTGCTGTTTCTTTTCGAAATGGAATAAAGAATCTTTGTAACGCCATGACCGATATCTTCTTTCACAAAAAGCCTGATATAAACCACAGTCAGCAAAATTCCTATACCCGGTAAAATCAGATAGTACAGGTTTTGACTCTCGATATGTCCTGTGCCTCTAAAAAGAGATTCAATATAATGAACGGTTGTTTTCAGCGCCACTGCGCCAATTCCTGCAATCAACCCTATCAGGATGCTCAGGATATAAACAAGCTGCTTTTCCCTGATGTGTCTATCTCTCCAAATACGAAGCTTCCTGAAAAATGTTGTTTCATACATAGCAAGCAAATATAAAAATTTGTAACTAATCAGTGCTGTTAAAAAAAATATTTCTCGCTGATGAACGCAGATAAAAATCGCTGATAATCGCGGAAAGTAACAAATAGTAAAAAATTGTTTCTGCGTATATCTGCGGAAAAATTTGCAAAAATCTGCGAGAAAACAATACCTTTGAAAATCTGCGAATAGAAAAAAATATGATACGTTTTGAAAAATTTGTTTTGCCGAATGGGCTTAAAGTGGTTGTCCATAAAGATGTTTCCACACCTATTGTGGCAATGAATATTTTATATAATGTGGGTGCGAGGGATGAAGATACTGAAAGAACCGGCTTTGCTCATCTTTTTGAACACCTGATGTTTGGCGGGTCGGAAAACATACCGAAATACGATGAGCCTTTGCAGCGTACGGGCGGTGAAAACAATGCTTTTACCAACAGTGATATTACGAACTATTACCTCACACTGCCAAAGCAAAATCTCGAAACAGCCTTCTGGCTTGAGTCAGATAGAATGAAAGGTCTTGCTTTTACTGAAAAAAGTCTTGATGTGCAGCGTAACGTGGTGGTTGAAGAGTTTAAACAAAGCTATTTGAATCAGCCTTATGGAGATGTTTTTCTTTTACTGAAACCGATTGCATACAAAGTCCATCCATATCAATGGGACACGATAGGGAAGGATATTTCTCATATTCAGGATGCTTCAATGCAGGAAGTAAAAGCCTTTTTTAAAAAATATTATTGCCCTGATAATGCAATTCTTGTAGTGGCGGGCGATATAGATGCAAGTGAAATAATGATGCTTTCAGAAAAATGGTTCGGCACTATTCCTAAAGGCGAGGGTTATATTCGTAACCTTCCCGTGGAACCGCCGCAATCAGAAGCAAGAGGACTTACTGTTGAACGAAAAGTGCCGTTCGACGCTATATACAAAGCATATCACTGCTGCGGAAGGACAGATAAGGAATTTCATACGGTCGACCTTCTTTCGGATATATTATCCAATGGCAGATCATCCAGACTTTTCAGAGAACTGGTGATGAATCAGAAACTTTTCAGCGAGATAGATGCATGCATTACGGGGGAACTCGACAATGGTCTTTTTGTTATTTCCGGAAAACTGATCAAAGGCGTGGAAATGAAAAAGGCCGAAGAAGCCATCCTTGCCGAAGTGGAAAAGATTTGTAAGTTTCAACCGGCAAATAGTAAAGAACTTGAAAAGGTGCAGAACAAAATCGAATCTACACTTGTGTTTTCTGAAATGAACATACAGAATAAAGCCATGAATCTTGCTTTTGCAGAGTTGCTTGGCGATGCAGAATTGATAAATTCAGAAATTGACAGATACAGGGCTGTTATTCCCGAAATGATTATGCAGCAGGCAAAAGAGATTTTCAGAGAAACAAATTGCTCAACCCTTTATTATAAGGCGAGGGAATGATTAACTCATGTTACGTAAAAGTTTCTAAAGCAAATAGCAAATAGATGATAGTAAATAGTAAATATTGACTTGCTTATTGGCAAGTGGCAGACAGGATATTTTCTCTTTTCTTTTTTCTATTATCTATTAATTATGCATAAAATCAGTGATAAAAAAATTATCAATATATAATTCATCCGACACAATGAAAACCCCCGATAGGACAAAACAACCCGATATAAAAACAATAGGCAAAATAAACCTGTTAAAACCCGATGAAAATAAGCTTGATAATGGAATCCCTTTTTATTCCTTTCATGCAGGCACACAGGATGTGATTAAAATCGTGTGTATGTTTAACGCGGGAATCTGGTTTCAGGAGAAAAAGTTAGTTGCATTCTCAACAGTCAAAATGCTTACCGAAGGAACAAAGAATTACTCTGCTGCTGAATTAGCCGATTTTTTCGATTCTTACGGGGCTTATTTTGAAACCGAAACAGAAAAAGATCATACGTTTGTTTCTTTATATTCCCTCAACAGGCATCTTGAAAAACTATTGCCTGTTTTTGCTGAGATGATCAGGGAATCTATATTCCCTCAACAGGAATTGTCAGTATTGATGAGTAACGCAAAGCAGGATCAGCTTGTTGCCATGCAGCGTGTGAATTTTCTGGCAAGGGTGAAATTTGCGGAGCAGATATTTGGGAAAGAGCATCCATACGGGCAAACAGCTTTACCAGAGGATTATGATCAGGTGGCGTCTTCTGATCTTATCGATTTTCATAAAAATTATTATCATCCCGGGAACCTCAGAATAATTGCATCAGGCATGATGAAAAAAAATACCCTTCATCTTATCAATAAATATTTTGGTGATAAATCGTGGGCATCCTTAAAAGCCGCAATTATTAAACCGTATGAAATACAAACCTGTCCGGAAAAGAAGATTTTTATCCCGAAAGAGAACGTCATGCAATCGGGTATTCGGATAGGAAAGGTGCTGTTTACAAAAGAACATCCTGATTATATGGGAATGACTGTTCTTAACACTATTTTAGGTGGATTTTTTGGTTCAAGGCTGATGTCTAATATCAGAGAGGACAAGGGCTATACGTATGGTATCGGATCGGGTTTAATATCCTTGAAAAATAGCGGTTATTTATATATAGCTTCTGAAGTCGGCGCCGACGTTAGGAAACAGGCAGTACTTGAGATATACAAAGAAATAAAAAAAATGCAGCAGGAACCTGTACCTGAGAAAGAACTAAAATTGGTCAAAAATTACATGATTGGTTCTTTTCTCCGTAGCATCGACGGGCCTTTCGCTCTTGCCGAAAGATTTCTAGGTATACTTGATTACGGGTTTGATTTTAATAAATATTACAACCGTTATATTCGCACTATAAAAAAAATCACTTCCGAGCAACTTCTCGAATTGGCCGGAAGGCACTTCTGCGAAGATTCATTTTACGAGACAGTAGTTGGGAAATAAATCCCTGTTTTTTTTCTTATTCAGGCAACCTAAACAGGTTTACCTGCGTCTAATAAATAGATTTTGGTTAATTTAATCTATTAGTTTTCATGTAGGGATTTTATTTTTCGTTCTTTGACTGACGCAAAATTTCCGGGGCTGTCTTGAAATTGCCCGTGTCAATTTTTTCATCCCGCTGTCTGCACTAAACGACACAGTCCTGCCTGTAGTTTCAGACAGCCCTAACTTTGTGTTATACCAATTTTTATTTGTTTGTTCTTCTGAGGTTTATTATTTTTGAGTCATAAAATCAAAGCAAGTTGAACACAATCCCGATAATTATCGGGATAAAATTTGACACTTATTTTTTTGCTATGCAACGGTTATTATTAACATTTTTATTTATTGCTTTAATATTCATTAAAGTTTTTGCCCAATGTCCTGCTATTGACGCAGGGCAGAATGTTCCAATCTGTATAGGGAATTCTGCCCAGCTTAATGCTACCGGTGGGACTACTTATTCATGGGCGCCTGCTGCAGGCCTTAATAATACAGCGATAAACAACCCCATAGCAAGCCCGCTGACAACAACTACTTATCATGTCACTTCCCAGGTACCTTTTGGTGATGTGATTTACAATGGAGATTTTGAACAGGGTTATACCGGTTTTTCGAGTAGTTACACGTATCAGTCAAACCTTTACCCTGAAGGTACATTTTATATAGGAACAAACCCAAACAGTTATCATAACAGCTTCAGCTCCTGTACCGACCACACCAGCGGAGCAGGAAACATGATGATTGTTAATGGTTCTGGAGTGCCCAACATAAATGTCTGGTGCCAAACCATCCTTATTACACCAAATACAGATTACGATTTTTCAACCTGGGCTACCAGTGTGAACCCCGGTAGTCCGGCAATACTGCAATTTTCAATAAACGGACAGTTACTGGGTACACCATTTATTTTGAGTTCTGCAACCTGCACATGGAATGAGTTTTTTGCCATCTGGAACTCAGGGAGCGACAGCACTGCAGATATTTGCATAGTAAACCAGAACACATCGCTTGGGGGTAATGATTTTGCCCTGGACGATATTTCTTTTTCTCCGCTCTGTTTCAGCACCGACTCAGTTATTGTTACTGTAACCAATGTTATTGCAGAAGCAGGAAATAATCAAACTGTTTGTCCAGGAACAAATGTAACTCTTACTGCAACAGGTGGTACATCATATCAGTGGAATAACGGAGTAACACAAGGAGTTCCGTTTATTGCATCAGCAACAACTACGTATACCGTTACCGTTACAGATGCCAACGGTTGTTCCGCAACGGATAATGTTGAAGTATATGTAGGTCCATTACCTTTGTTGCCACCTCCCGATATGAGATGCGCATCGGTTGTTTCAAATGGTGATGTTTGGCTTACATGGATACCCCCGGTTGATACGATGAATAGTTATAACAGCTTTCACATTTACTCATCAACAAGCTTATCAGTACCTTTTACCTTAGTGGACAGTGTTTTTGGTGTTGGACAAAATTCTTATACTCATACAGGAGCAAATGCAAACACACAATCACTGTATTATTATATAAAAACACGATCCGGTTGTAATGGAGTGTACTATTCTATTTCCTCTGATACGCTGCAAACTATTTTTTTAAATGTTGTAAATTCCGGGGCAGGAACAGCTGTACTGACATGGAATCCCATACACAACCCAAACCTTCCTACATCCTTAGGGTGGTATCATATTTACAGGGAATATCCTCCGGGCATTTTGACGTTGATCGATTCTACACAATCACTTTCATATATAGATAGCATAACGCTTTGCAACGCACTTATTAATTATTATGTAGATATCGATGATTCTATTGGATGTTCTTCAATGTCTTCTATTGATGGTGATTTATTCCAGGATATTATTGCACCTTCCACTCCTATGATCGATTCCGTAACTGTTGATTCATTATCAGGTCGTTCTGTGATCACCTGGCATTCTTCTTCTTTGAGCGATACTCAAGGATATATTATTTATGAAAATATAAATGGCATCTGGGTTCCTATTGACACGATATTGGGTGTTGGTATAACTACTTACACAAACATCCATTCTACTTGGGCTAATCCAGATTTAACTTCGCTTTCATATTGTGTGGCTGCTTTCGATAGTTGCCAAAATACAAGTCCGATAAGTTCAAACCATAACACCATTTACCTTACCTCTGACCTGAATGTATGCGATGGTAAAGTAACACTAAACTGGACTCCTTATGTAAATATGCATCCCGGACTAATGGGATACCGCATTTATGTGAAAAAAAACAATGGTCCTGTTACACTTTTAGTCACCAATTCTACCACCAACCTGTCGTTTATCCATTCATCATTAACGCAGTCATCCGAATATATATATTGTATTCAGGCTTTCGACAGCTCGGGTGCGGTAACTTCAACATCGAATACAGATACAATTGTCGTTTATCTAACTGCACAGCCGCAGTATGCTTATTTACGCTATGCAACAGTAGCCAATAATGATCACGTAAGGATCAAATGCCTTATTGATATAACGGCCTATATTTCGAAATGCAAAATCATGCGATCAGATAATGCTACAGGTCCGTTTACTCAAATTGCTACGGTAAGCCCTAATCTTACACCATTTATTACCTACGATGATTATTCTGCTTATGTTAACCAGCAGAGTTATTATTATAAGGTGATTGCAGTTGATAGTTGCGGAAATGACGCGGTAACAAGTAATATAGGAAGATCAATTTATTTGCTGGCAGAACTTTCAAACGATATGAAAAACACCCTTACCTGGAATGAATATGAAAACTGGCTGGGTGGAGTGAGTATGTATAATCTTTACAGGAAAGTTGATGAGGTGTGGGATTCAACCCCGTTGGTTACTTTATCTTCCGCAAGTAATACATATATTGATGATGTTTCAGACTTTATAAGTGCAAATGGCAAATTTGGTTATATGATCGAAGCGATTGAAGGTGTTGGAAATCCTTATTTATTTTCTGATACGAGCTTGTCGAATGAAGTAGTTGTCATACAACAGCCACGCTTTTATGTGCCGAATGCCTTTGTGCCCGAAAGTATAAACAATATTTTTATTCCACTCAATGTGTTCGTTAATTCTGAAGATTACAAATTCTTGATTTTCAATCGTTGGGGACAGGTGGTTTTCCAAACAGGCGACCCAAAAGCAGGATGGGATGGTACCACAAACGGTTCCTCATCGCCTCAAGGTGTTTATGTGTACATCATTAAATACAAAAACTCTCAAAACAAATATATCGAAAAGAGAGGAACGGTAACGCTTCTGAGATAAAAATTTCCAGTTTAACGCTTAACAGATAATAATATTAAAGATTATTAAAAATGTTTGATATTGCAAAAATCCGCGAAGATTTCCACGCACTTCACCAATTAGTTTACAAAAAACCTTTGGTATACCTTGATAATGCCGCCACTACACAAAAACCAAAAGTGGTAATTGATACATTGTTGGAATACTATAATAAACAAAACAGCAATATTCACCGCGGGGTTCACTATCTTAGCCAGCAGGCCACTGTGGCTTATGAAAATGCCCGTATAACTGTTCAGGAATTCATAAATGCTGAACATTCGCACGAAATAATATTTACACGTGGTACCACAGAATCAATCAATCTGGTAGCGTCATCATTTGCGAAAAAATTCCTGAACAAAGGCAATGAAATTATTATTTCAGGAATGGAACATCATTCCAATATTGTTCCATGGCAGCTTGTATGCGAAGAAAAACAGGCTTTTCTGAAAGTTATTCCTTTTTCGGAAAATGGAGAACTTATATTTGAAGAGTATAAAAAACTTCTGAATGAAAAAACGAAACTTGTTGCAGTAACACATGTTTCGAATGCTTTAGGAACAATAAATCCTGTAAAAAAGATCATCGAAGAAGCGCATAAACATAATATTCCGGTGCTAATAGATGGTGCGCAGGCATTGCCACACATTAAGATTGACGTGCAGGAATTGGATTGCGATTTTTATTGTTTTTCAGGACATAAAATGTATGCACCCATGGGTGTCGGCGTCCTTTATGGAAAAGAGAAGATAATGGAAGAACTTCCTCCTTACCAGGGTGGTGGCGAAATGATAAAAAATGTAACTTTTGAAAAGACAACCTATAATGAACTGCCTTTTAAATTTGAAGCAGGAACACCCAACGTAGGCGATGGACTGGGATTGGCAGCAGCTATAAAATATATTGATGCATTAGGATTGGAAAATATTCATGCACACGAATCCGCTCTGCTGCAATATGCCACAAAAAAACTATTGGATATAGAAGAGGTAAGAATTATCGGTACTGCTAAAGAGAAGACAGGAGTTATTTCCTTCCTTGTCGGAAATATTCATCCATCCGATATGGGGACAATATTAGATAAATTGGGAATAGCTGTAAGAAGCGGGCATCACTGCGCACAACCAATAATGGATCGCTATGGAATACCCGGAACGGTGCGTGCTTCATTCGCATTATACAACACGAAAGAAGAAATTGGTGTTTTAATTGAAGGAATAAAAAAAGCAAAAAAAATGTTGGAATAAAAAGGTTTACCACTAAGACACATAGATCACTTAGAAACACTAAGAAAAATGATTACACAGAAATATATTAATAATATCGCATACAAAATAGTCGGATGTGCTATTGAGGTTCACAAACACATTGGCCCAGGATTATTAGAATCTGTATATGAAAGTTGTTTAGTGGAAGAATTACGTTCTATTGGTCTTATGGTTGACACGCAGGTTTATTTGCCTGTAATATATAAAGGTAAAGATCTTGGTGGTCTTTTAAGATTAGATATTTTAGTTGACGACTTGATTATAGTTGAGATTAAATCTGTTGAAACTATGATTCCTGTTTTTAAAGCTCAGCTATTATCATATCTTAAACTATCAGGAAAACCAAAGGGTTTATTAGTAAATTTTAATTCAACAAATATTACACAAGATTTAATACCTCTTGTTACTGAGGAATTTTCTAAATTACCAAAGGAATAAATCTTAGTGAAACTAAGTGATCTCAGTGTCTTAGTGGTAGAAAATTTAAAACATTTATGAAAATCGAAGAAATTGAACAGGAAATTATTACGGAATTTGAGAATTTCGATGACTGGATGGATAAATATAATTACATCATTGATATTGGTAAGTCGCTTCCTCCGATTGATGACAAATACAAAACCGACAGTTATGTGATCACGGGTTGTCAGTCGAAAGTATGGCTGCACGCTTCTCTTGAAAATAAAAAAATATTTTTTGAAGCAGATAGTGATGCCATTATTACCAAAGGCATTGTTGGGCTTTTATTAAGAGCGCTTTCAGGGCAGTCACCCGATGATATCATCAATGCAAAGCTTAAATTTATTGATATAATAGGTCTTCGCGAACATCTTTCTCCAACGCGTTCCAATGGACTCGCTTCAATGATCAAGCAAATTAAATTATATGCACTTGCTTTTAAAACAAAATTAGCACAAAACCTTTCCAACACCTGATATTTTATGACTGATAAGAGTAATTTTCCTGAATTAGAAAGTAAAATTGTTGACGTTTTAAAAAATATTTACGATCCGGAAATTCCTGTCAATATATATGAAATGGGACTTATTTATGAAGTTTTTATTGATAAAAAATATGTCGCACATATAAAGATGACGGTTACTTCACCTAATTGCCCTGTGGCGGAAATGCTGCCAATTGAAGTGCATAATAAAGTAAAAGAGATTGAAGGAATCTTTGAAGTTGATGTGGTTCTGACATTCGATCCGCCATGGAATCCGGAAATGATGACAGATGCTGCAAAACTGGAATTAGGGATATTGTAATCTCAGCAATTGCGGCTTATCAATTGATCGGTATATTTTTTCAGAATAAACTTCTTGTCATTACTTACAGAAAGCTTAGAAAAATATGTAAGCGCCTTATCATAATATTCGTTAATAAGCGCGACAGTCGATTCTTTTACTCCAAGCCGGTCATAAATTTTGGTAACCGCTTTCACTTTCTCATCAGGGTCGAAACGGGTGGAAGAAAAATAATGAATGAGATCTGAAAGGTCTGTGCCTTTAGTTTCCTGCAAAGCTTTTATGTATAAATAGGTTTTCTTATTTGTAATGATATCGCCACCTATCTTCTTTCCGAATATATTCTGGTCGCCATAAATATCAAGTAGGTCATCCTGAAGTTGAAATGCAAGTCCAACATTTTCTCCAAACATATAAATGTTCTGTACATCCTTTTTTTCTGCACCGGCAATTACGGCGCCGGTTTTCAGGCTGGCAGCTATCAGCACAGCGGTTTTCAATCGAATCATTTCAATATACTCTGGAATTGTAATAGATTTGCTGGTTTCGTAATTCATGTCATACTGCTGACCTTCGCAAACTTCAATTGCCGCTTGTGTAAATATCTCTAATATATTTATAAGTGCTTTGGGATTGGTTCTGATCAGATGTTTATAAGCCAAATCAAACATGGTATCACCCGAAAGTATAGCTACGTTTGCATTCCACTTCTTGCATACTGTTTCTTTTCCTCTGCGAATAGGTGCATGATCCATAATGTCGTCATGCAACAACGTAAAGTTGTGAAAAATTTCGATAGCAACTGCAGGATTAACAGCCATCTCCACTTCGCCTCCAAACATATCACAGGCCAACAGCACCATTATAGGCCGTATTCGCTTTCCCCCAAGTGCAAATGTATATGCTATTGGCTCGTAAAGTTCTTTAGGATGGCCGTCTATCTTTACATCCAATAAAGCGACTTTGATCCTTTCCAGCAGTTGTTCGGATGAATACATGAAAAATAAATTATAGCAGCTGCATTAAATACTCCCCATAACCGCTTTTAAGCAAGGGTTTAGCTATTTCTATTAATTGTTTTTTGTTGATAAATCCCATCCTGTAAGCCATTTCTTCTATGCAGCCGATTTTTAACCCTTGCCTCTCTTCAATTACCTGAACAAACTGTGATGCCTGAAGGAGAGAAGAAAATGTCCCAGTATCAAGCCAGGCTGTCCCCCTGCTAAGGAGACCCACTTTTAGTTTGCCATTATCTAAATAAAACTTGTTTACATCTGTTATTTCATATTCACCCCTGTGGCTGGGTTTGATATTTTTCGCCACCTCCACTACAGAATTATCATAGAAATACAAACCGGGAACAGCATAATTTGATTTTGGGTTTATGGGTTTTTCTTCAATCGACACAGCATGATGTTTTTCATCAAACTCAACCACTCCATAACGCTGCGGGTCAGAAACATGATAAGCAAAAACCACACCTCCTTCAGGATCGTTGTTTTCGTAAACCAGCTGCTGTAACCCGCTTCCATAAAAAATATTATCGCCAAGGATCAGCGCTACTTTATCTTTTCCTATAAATTCTTTTCCTATAACAAAAGCCTGAGCTAATCCGTTCGGAACTATCTGTTCGGCATAACTGAAAACACATCCAAGCTGCTTACCGTCGCCAAGCAGCTTTTTAAAATGTGGCAAGTCGTGAGGTGTGGAAATGATAAGTATTTCGTTGATGCCAGCCATCATCAAAACAGATATCGGGTAATAGATCATGGGTTTGTCGTAAACAGGCATAAGCTGCTTGCTCACTGCAATGGTAAGCGGGTGAAGCCTTGTGCCTGCTCCCCCTGCTAAAACAATACCTTTCATAGGTGTTTTTTTATTATTATATAAAATATACGATTTCTTTTTAAAGATATTAGCCCGATTAATTCACAAACTTAAGCAAATTTCTCTAAAACTCTTGACTATATTGTCAAGTTAGATTAATGTAATTTAAACAAGAATTAATTCCCTGCTTTAACCATCTTCTTGCTGTCAATGGTTTTTCCATCGGCTACCAGCGTGTAAGAATAAATGCCGGAACTTAAATCCTGCGCATAAACCTTTAACATTCCCTTTCCTTTCTCGTTGATATCAATTGTTTTTAATATTTTGCCGGAATTATCGGTAAAAATAATCTGTGCAGAAGCAACATCATCAGGAATAAAATAAGTGATGGTTGTGTTTTCGGCAAATGGATTGGGAACATTTTGATCAAGAACAACAGCCCTGCCGTTGGCAAGTTCAACTTCATAAATATTTAACTTGTTATTATCATTGCCGGGAATAATTTTGCTTCCTGCATTGCAGCATTGAGTAACCAAGGCTTCGAGCTGTGTGAGGCGGTTGTTCATGCTACTGATGATAGAATCTTTCTGCTGATTGGCAAGTGCAGTTCTCAAACTATCAATTGTTTGCTGCTGCTCCTGTATAGCTTTTACCAATGGAACAACGAATTGCGAATATGCCAGATTATAATAACCATTGCTGGTATCCGCGGGTATATGTATTCCGTCAAATGTGTAACCGCAATCTGTGGCTGCCTGTTCCACTTCCTGTCCGATGAATCCTGTATGTACGATGTTGGTAGACGACACATAGTCAACGCTATCCATGTAAGCATTCTTAATGCTGTCGGGCATATTTTTCATAAGGAACTCGTCAAACTTTCTGGTATCGAAATTAAAAGTAACGGGGCGAAGTTTTTTAATAAATTCCAAGCCCTTTACATCTTCCTGAATGTTATTCTTAAAACGTTCATCGCTCGATGATGTATATGCAGCAGGGGTTCCTTCAATTACACTAACGCTTGTATTGCCAAGCCGTATTTTATCGCTTGCATTAACTATGGCGCTATACCCAATAGCAGTTGCATTAGTGAAAGAACCTGTATTCACATTTGCACCAAAACCTAAAGCTGTATTATTACTTCCTGTTGTGTTCGACCGAAGTGCATTATATCCGACGGCGGTATTGAAGTTTCCCGTGGTGTTGTAATAGAGTGCAGCCTCTCCTCCATTGGCAGTATTGCAGCTTCCTGTGGTGTTGGAATAAAGCGCCTGTAATCCGTTGGCGGTATTGCTGTTTCCTGTGGTGTTGGAATAAAGCGCCTGTAATCCGTTGGCGGTATTGCAGGTTCCTGCGGTGTTGGAATAAAGCGCATTCACTCCGGTGGCGGTATTGTAGTATCCTCCTGTGTTGAAACGAAGTGCATTATATCCGTTGGCGGTATTGTCATCTCCTCCGGTGTTGGAATAAAGCGCATTCACTCCGTTGGCGGTATTGTAGTATCCTCCTGTGTTGGAACGAAGGGCATTATATCCATTGGCGGTATTGTTAAATCCGGTAGTGTTAGATTTTCCTGATTGATACCCCAACCAGGTATTATATAAAGTATTGTCAAAATTTATCAGGTCTTTTACCTGCAATAAATTGTTAGGAGTGGTAGTGCCAATACCGATATAGCCGTCATTGTTAGAGATGTTGGAATTGATAATCCATGCAAAGCCGTTCCAGAATGGAGTTTGTCCTGCAAGAGTACCGTTTTGCAAAAATCCAGTGGGACCTGTTGCTCCATTTGCACCAGTTAAACCAGTAGGACCGGCTGCTCCGTCAATTCCATTAGTCCCTGCTGTGCCGGTGGGCCCGGTTGGTCCCGGAGTCAATTGTATGCTGTCTATTCTGCCTGATAAGGAGGTTGTGGCGGAATCGAGTTCTTTTACTGCCTGTATTGTAATAGGAATTAAGCCTATATAATTTAATCCCTTGTAATTAACTTCTGGTGAAATTATATTTCCTAAACTATCATATTGTTCAGGAAAAGTAATATTCGAAACTAATTCTGGTATCACTGAAACTGCCTGATCTGCATATATGCCAAATTGTGTTCCGCTTGGAAGGCTCATAAATGAGAAATTAGTCGTGTCATAATTAAAAGAGTGCGGTAGTAATTGCGAAATTATGTACCTCGAATTACTAATATTACTCGTATTTTCTTTTAGTTTGGAATCGGATGGACAAGTAATATTTCCTGTAGCATGAACATTTCCAACAAACCAACCTGCATAATTTGATACACCTGCAGGAACTGTTGCATAAATACCGTAGTTCGTAACACCATCTTGCGCGGAACAGTATACGCCAGTATTGCTGCTAAATGATCCCCAGTATGAATCAAACTTACCTCCAATATTATTGCTGGAAGAACCATAAGCATTACCCCTTATGCCATAATTACCCCAGCTGCTTGAGGAAGATGCCGTTCCTTGAACTCCTACATTTTCATTGGCACCCCCTGATGCCTCTCCAGTAAGGCCATAGCTAGAAGAAGATGTTCCTGTCGAAATAAAATACCCGGCTTTTGTCATAGGAGAATTTGCAAGCACATAAAATTTTGTATCAGAAGACAGGGCAGTTATTCCAACGTTGTTTCCATCATCAATTATCTGACTATTACAAATATTAGTGCCTGACCATTTGGTTATTGAATTTGTCTGAATGCCGCTGCAAAGGCTCGCTCCCCCAATACTTCCTGCGTCACGCCACATTATTTTACCAAAGTTAGCAGGGTCGCGAACTAATATTTGAGTAAGTGCATTGTTTGATTGTACATCTCTTATATTGCAATCACCATCAACATCTAATTTTGCCTGTGGATTGGATGTTCCTATTCCTACATTACCATTGTCTTTGAGAAACAAAAAGTAATTTCCAAATCCTCCCACGCTTCCATTAGGTTTCCAGAAATTAAGTCCTCCCGCAGTTTCTTCGTATTCTATTCCCCAGTTACCCCAGGTATATGTTTCACCGTCCCCAAATAATAAGCTGCTTGAGTGTCCTGATAATAAAATATTTCCATATACATGTAATTTAGCATTTGGATTAGTAATACCTATACCGACATCACCTGCAGCAGTAATGCGCATCTGCTCATTTACTCCGCCTGTGTTGAAAATCATATTGCTTCCTGATTGTGTTGTTTGAAGAACAAAGTTATTGCTGGCAGCAGGAATATAAAATGCTGCTTTTTCGCTGGCATCAGTTCCTGTTCCTGTCCATAAACGCCATGCGTTAATTTCTGTAGAAGGGCCATCCGTTCTGAACACTTCTCCGGTGGGCGTAGGATTATTAGGATCAGCTGTTGAATTAACATGCAAAAGTGCGTGAAGTGCGTGAGGATCATTAAAATATCTTCCTACACCAACTATACCAACAGAATTAATACTAGTATTACCATTAATAAATTGACTTGGTATCCCTCCTGCATAAATATTAAGTGACCTAGTTTGTGTCATCACTCCTAATATATTATCATATGCTGATGTAACCAGATTTCCGGTTAGTAACCATGCATCATTAGCAGATGAACCGGTAGGCCCGGTAACTCCTGTTTCACCTGTTACACCTTGTATTCCTTGCGCTCCGGTTGTTCCGTCAGCACCTGTGGGACCTTGAATACCTGTCGCACCATTGGCTCCCGTCGCCCCTTGTGCGCCGGGCAAGCCTGTTGTTCCGGTAACTCCTGTTGCACCAGTGGGACCGGTTGCTCCGTCAATTCCGTTAGTTCCTGGTACACCAGTTGCTCCCGTTTCTCCGGTTCCCCCATTCGCCCCCGTCATTCCTGTAAGTCCCATTACTCCATCGATTCCTGTTAGACCTGTTGCTCCGGTTGAACCTGTAGCGCCGGTAGCTCCGGTTGAACCTGTCGTTCCTGTAATCCCTGTAGCTCCGGTTAGTCCCATGGCTCCCGTTGCTCCATCGTTTCCTGTTGTACCTGTGGCTCCCGTAACACCTGTAGTTCCAGTTTCACCGGTTGCTCCAGTAGGTCCGGTACATCCAGTACATCCAGTTGGCCCCGTAACAGTATAGGTAGTATATATACTTTCACGCACGCCATCTACTACTATCGTAGCGGGGAATGAAGAAGGAAAACCTGTTGCGTAATAATCTGTTGTAAATGGAGTCCGATATGCTCTGCAATAGGAACCAGCATTGTCGTAATTTCTTATAAGCTGTCCATTTGATAACGCATAAGCAAGCCAATATGTTCCGCCACTTAAAGAGAATGGCGAAGAATATGTTATTGCATTCCAACCGGTGGCTGCAACGGTGCCAGCGGTGACAGAGCCGGAAACAAGAGAGCCGGGTAAGCCGGAATTATCATTATAGAAGCATATTTTAAACGATCCACCAGAACCTATACTACTGAAATACATGCTCACGCTTTGGATAGTAGCACCCGGGGGAATTGTGATTTTTTGCGCATCAACGCATGGGTATGCCGGATTAGTGTAGCTTAGCGCCCATGTTATACCTGCCGTCTGCGCAAGCGCCTGGCGGGCAAACCCGAAGTTTAATAACATTGCAAATGCAGCAAACATAAACATTTGTAAAGGTTTTGGTGTTTTCATAATTTTTGAGTTTTAGTTTGTTATTATTAATTTTTTAGTGTATAGATTGTTTTGCGTTTTGATTTTTAATAAATACATTCCCTGTGATAAATTATTCCGATTAATTTGGAATTTGGGATTCCTGCCTGCCGGCAGGCAAGGTGGGATTTGGGATTTGTAAACTACATAACCTAAAATATTATAAATAGTCAATTCTGCCTTTGTAAATTGTTTTTCGTTAATTTCAATTGTAGCAGATACGTTAAATGGATTCGGATAGATCCTGATTTTCTCCCCATTCTCAATACCAGGTTCCTGTTCAAAATTACCGACGAATACAGAATCATTAATATAAAAAAAGCTGGCAGGAAAATAAATAAGTCCTGCACCACAATATCTCCCGTTTAAATATACGGCGCTGTCAGTATAATTGCAGGCAAGACCGGGAAGGTTTGGATTTTGAATTGATGAAACTTTCCCTGTAGAGTTTTTATCACCATATATTTTACCATCAGATGCCTGTTGTAATGCAACTGAAAAATTCATAACAAAATTCTGAGCTGGTACTGACGTATCCTGCTGGACTATAAATAATGTATCTAAAAGGGTTCGGGAATTTATAATAGAAGCAGAATCCAATACCGAAATATCATATTGATATACCGCGTTTTTACTTATACAAGGTACGGGACATACCCAGCACTGGTAAACAAAATATAATTTTTTTGCATCAGGCGAAATTTGAGTACCCATAGTGATGCATTCAGAAGAAGCGAAAAAAGATACAATGGGGCCTGTTATCACACCTGTAGTATTATTAAAATGAAAAAGCTGGGGAAAGTTTGGCATTGCAATACAATCAAAAGTTTCTGCAAGTAATTTACCGTCAGGCGAAGATACAATTTCCCCGCCGCCACCATTATCAAAATGACCGGCTTTACTTATTACAGGAACAGTGTCTAGTCCGCCAGCCGTTAAAAGATAAACAAAAAATGAATCAGTCTGGTATTTATTGGTAATTATCCACCAGTCAATATTATTGCTATGTTTAACGGCAGCAAGTCTTGTCGTGGCATGATGATGCAACACAGGATTTTGAGCAGATACTACATCGCCCAAACCTCCATCTGCCGCCATATCAACAATGGCATACATCATCATGCCATCATACGGGCCGGTATATTGTGCCGTAAATATATAATAGATGTTGTTATTCCCGGGTAACGGAATTATCGGTTTTTGATTTGAGGAAAAATCACCATGTATACAATTACATATATTTGAGCCATTAGGCATAGGCTGATGATTCCTGTTCACGACAGTTGTGTTCCCGTCAGTGTAAAAAAGCAATTGTCCGCTGGTATCAGATATTGCAGACATACCACCGAATTGAATAGATAATATATTATTGGTAACAGCTACCGGAGCGCCATTGCTAAAGTCAAGACCGGCACCATGCCCAAAATACCAATGCCAGGTGCGTTTAAGGTCGGGGTTTTGCGCTTGCAGCGCAGTGAAAAGTGAAAAGCAGAAAGTGAAAAGTGAAAAAAGGAGTAAAAGTTTTTTCATAGAAGATGGGTTTATTAGAATGTAAATTTACGAAATTTTTAAATAGGTTTTTGGTTTATAGTCAGGGCTGCCCGTTTGCCCGCCTTGTCGGCAGACAGGGTTTTAGGTTAATGGGCTTGGGTTAGTACCATTAACCATTGACTTTTAACCAAACCAGTTGCTCAACCCATTAACTCAATACCTGAACAGTAACATTATTTTTCATGTTAACGGAGTTAATTCTTTTGCAGGCTCTTCTTCCGGTTGATTAATTTCAACATCTTCTTCTTCTTCCTCCAGTATTTCAATTACTGGTTCTTCAAAGGCTTTTGTTGTACCCTTTTTACCAAAGGTTAACAGCATCGAAGGCAATAAAAACAGATTGCATAACATTGCCGCCAGCATAGTAAACGAAATTAAATAACCAACAGCCTGAGTTCCGCCAAAAGTGGAAAGAATAAATATTGAAAAACCAAGGAAAAGCACAGATGAAGAATATATCATGCTATAGCCGGTTTCTTTCAGTGCTGATAATACACAGTCCTTAATATTCTTTTTGGTTTGCCTCAGCTGATAGCGATAACGGGATAGATACAATATTGCGTTGTCAACTGATATCCCGAGTGCGATACTGAAGATTAATACCGTGGAAGGTTTTATCGAAATGCCGATATAACCCATCATTGCCGCAGTCATTATCTGAGGAATCAGGTTTGGAATCATTGATATCCCTACCATACGTACGGATGTAAACATCAATAGCATAAGTAATGAAATAATCAATGTCGCTACAGCCAGACTCGACCAAAGGTTGGTGACAAGATAATCCGTGCCTTTTAGAAAAATTACGCTGGTCCCTGTTATATTTACGTCGTATTTAGTAGGATTTACACGTGTATCTTTAGCCTTTTGAGCTTCATAGTATTTTTTATTAAATATAGTATCAATTTTGGGTTGAAGATCGTTCTTGATACGTTCAATATCTTTAGTGCCAATATTTGCCATTTGTACGCTAATTCGCGTTACACGCAAGGTTGAATCCACAAAATTGTTGAGGATGTTTTTCTTTTGATTATTGAATTTTGGCAGGTAATTTTTTATAAAAACTATTTCATTACTATTAGGCATGCTGTAGAAAGCAGGGTCGTTATTATAAAATGCCTGCTTGGCAAATTTCACAACTTCTGCGATAGATAAAGGTCTTGATAATTCGGGATAAGTGGAAAGTGTATCTTGCAGCGTGTTTATATTTTCAAGTACACGTAAGCTTAATACACCTTTTTTCTTTTTGGTGTCGATAGTTATTTCGAAAGGCATTACCCCATGAAAATGCTTTTCAAAAAACATTAAATCAGTATATAAAGGATCTTTTTTTGAAATATCGTCAACAATATTTCCTGTAGTTCTTAGCAGCGTAATTCCAAAGACTCCAGCCAGGACAATAATTACAGAACTGATATATATTACTTTCCTGCGATGTTGTACAGAATAAATAATAAAATTTACAATTTTAGTAACGGTTCTGTTTTCAAGGTGTTTGGTTTGTTTTATAGTTGGCGGTTTTAGAAAACTGAATAATATAGGGATAAGTAAAAGTGAGATTATATAAATTATCAGAATGTTTATGGATGCGATAACACCAAATTCATGCAGCATACGGTTACGTATGATTATAAAAGCAGCAAACCCGGCAGCAGCCGCCGTATTGGTGAGCAAAGTGGCAAAGCCTACACGCTGTACGACACGCGAAAGCGCCTTGACTTTGTTTTGATGTTTACGATACTCAAAATGGTATTTGTTAAGCAGAAAAATACAGTTTTCCACTCCGATGATGATAAGTAATGGCGGAATAATCCCGCTAAGCAAAGTTATTTTGTAATCGAACAACACCATGGTGCCTAATACCCACATTACACCGATAGCTACAATAAGTAATGGAATGAGTACCGCCTTAAGCGACCTGAAATAGAAAAACAGCACAACAGCAGCCACCAGCAACGATAATAATATAAACAGCAGCAATTCTTTTTTAACCTTAAATGAAGTAACTGTTCTTATATAAGGTAAGCCTGAATAATGAACTTTAATATTATATTTTTTTGCAAAATCTTCAACTTGCTTTTTTATGTTATCAATAAGCTTAAAGCGTTTTCCTGATGCTATCTCCTGTTTGTCAAGAGTGATCATCAGCAGGTAAACATTACTTTTTTTATTAAAAAACAGGTTGTCATAAAATGGATATGAAAAGATCAACGTCTTAAGGCTATCAAGTTCTGACTGGGTTTTAGGTTTTTCTTTTAATATTGGTTTGAAATCGAATTTTTTAGTACTGTCGTTTTTCAGTAAATGGAACATTCGTGTCAGGGAAAGCACTTCCTGGACACCTTTAATTTTTTTAAGATTATTGGTTAGGTCGTAAAAGTTATTAAATTTGTTGAGAGAAAAAATAGTACTGTCCTGAAAACCCACAAACATCACGCTGCCATCTTCTCCGAATGTTTTCTTAAAATTTTGATATTGAATGCTGGTCGAGTCGGTAGAAGGAAGCATTTCCTGCAATTCATAAGATAATTGAACATGTACGGCTTTATAAGCCATAAAGCCTGTAAGAAGCGCAATAGTTATAATAATACCCAACCTATTTCTCAATATCAGCCTGACCAGCAATGTCCACATGTTGCAATTATTTATGTGTATAAGATATTCATAAAAAATATCCTGTTTGCAAGAAAATTATCAAATCAAAGAATGCCAAAATTAACATTTCTATTCTATTTGGAAAAGAAAAATGATTGCGCCTAATATTTATGTCTTACTTTTGGCTTAATCTTTGTTTGGGACATTTCAGAAATCAATATTTAAGGTTATGAAAAAAATTGTTGCCATTTTCATTTTGATTGCGTTAACCGTATCAGGATGTATTTCGTCAAAGAAATTTATGCAGAAAAGGAAATACGATATGGCCATCAGTAAATCCGTAAAAAAACTGATGAAAAACCCTGAAAAAGCGAAAGAAATCTTTGTATTGACAGAGTCATACAAAAATGCCAACCAAAAAGATATCGAAAATATTACGTACTTGAAAAAGACCGGTCAACCTGACATTTGGAATAAAATATTCAGTACATATTTCAATATGAAGAGCAGACAGGAAAAAGTGAGAGTGTTACCACAACCTATTCTTGATAAAATCGGTTTTGAATATTTAAATTATGATCAGGAGATCATTGAAGCAAAGAAAAAAGCCGCAGAATACTTTTATATACACGCTCAAAGTCTGCTAAAGAAAGGTGATCGCCCAAATTCCCGCAGCGCATATTATGAACTTAAAAAAGTTAAAGAATATTATAATTCATACAAAGATGCCGATTCTCTTTTATTTGTAGCTCTTTTTCAAGGTACTGCAAATATCCTGTTAAAGATACAGAACCAGACTACTATCTTACTTCCTGCTGATTTTGAAGCAGCCCTTACTAAGATTAGCCTTACAGATTTGAACAAGCTATGGCTAAGTTACGATATCAAAGAAGTGAAAGGACGTTCTTATGCATACGTAATTTTTGTAAACATTATGGCAATAGATGTTTCTCCCGAATCAGTTAAAGAAGTTCATTATACTGAAACCAAGGATATAGAAGATGGGTTTACTTATCTTCTTGACCAAAATGGGAACGTGGTAAAAGATAGCCTTGGCAACGATATAAAAATTACAAAATACAAGACTATCAGTTGCGAAATAATCGAAATTCAACAGAAAAAATCAGCAATAATCACAGGAACCCTTGATTACCTGAACAACGAAACAAATCAACTTATAAAAACGGATCCAATTACTGCACAATCATTCTTTGAAAACTATTGCGCCACAGCAGTAGGCGATATCAATGCACTAAAAGCCGAAACTAAGAAGAAGATTGGTAACAGACCCCTTCCATTTCCTTCAGACCCAACGATGATACTGCAAACTGGCGAGATACTGAAAGATATGATAAAGGATATTATATGGAAGAACAAGTATTTATTTGATTGATATTACATCCATATAAACAAGAAGGTTTTAGGTTTATGGTCTTAGCTGCCAGTTTGGTTTTAGGTTAATGGTCTTGGGTTAGTACCATTAACCTAAAACCAAACCGGCTGCCACAAACCAAAAACGACAGACTAATTTTTTGTTTGTTTTCTAAATCATTTTCTTGGGATTCACCCATTGGGTAAATTGTTCGTCCGGGCGGGTACAAGCTTAAGGTCAATAGTAGATTATAGATCATCACAGGATAGAACCTTGGTCATATTTGCCTTAAGCCATAATTGCCTTTAAATCCTCTTAAATCTTATTTATTGATGTTACGCATATTTTATATTTATTTATTAGTGTCACTCTGAGCCGGACATAACATAGATTTGTGGGATAGCGTCCGTGTCGAAGAGTGATTATGTGTTGGTCGGGCTTCGACACGTCCCGAAAGGGGACGGCTCTGCCTGACCTCTGAATTTAGTTCGCGAATCATTTATTATATTTGCGTAACATCAGTTATTTATTGTATTCATCAAAAAAATCATTCCCTTTATCATCTGTAATGATGAATGCCGGCATATTTTCCACTCTGATTTTTCTGATTGCCTCCATTCCAAGGTCTTCAAAAGCGACCATTTCAACCGATTTAATGTTTTCCGCTGCAAGCAATGCGGCCGGTCCACCAATTGATCCGAGGAAGAATCCTCCATATTTCTTGCAGGCGTCAATTACTGACCTGTTCCGGTTTCCTTTTGCTACCATAATCAATGAACCGCCAAGACTTTGAAAAAGGTCTACATACGAATCCATTCTTCCGGCTGTGGTTGGCCCGAAGCTTCCTGAGGGCATTCCTTTGGGGATTTTTGCCGGTCCGGCATAGTAAATGGGGTGGTTTTTAAAATATTCAGGCATAGGTTTGCCTTCATCAATCAGTTTTTTGATCTGTGCATGAGCAATATCCCTGGCAACAATGAGCGTACCGGTGAGACTCAACCTCGTTTTGACCGGATATTTTGTCAATTCAGCGAGAACCTCTTTCATTGGCAGATCGAGATTAATCTCAACAGGTTTTTCAAGCTTCGGTGCTTTTGACGGCATGAAACGGGCCGGATTCTTTTCAAGTTCTTCGAGGAAAATTCCTTTTTCGGTGATATGGGCTTTTATATTCCTGTCAGCGCTGCAACTTACACCCAGTCCGACCGGACATGAAGCAGCATGACGGGGAAGCCTGATAACTCTCACATCATGAACGAAATATTTGCCGCCGAATTGAGCTCCCACACCATATTTTTGGCATATTTTTTCAATCTTTTTCTCCCATTCAATATCACGGAATGCACGTCCGCTGGCATTTCCTGTAGTAGGAAGATGATCAAGGTAACCCGCAGAAGCTTCTTTCACTGTTTTAAGTGTCGCTTCAGCGGAAGTCCCTCCTATAACAAGTGCAAGATGATATGGAGGGCAGGCAGAGGTGCCAAGTTCTTTTATTTTTTCTTTTACAAATTTTATCAGTGATTCTTCATTTAACAGAGACTTGGTTTGCTGATAGAGGAAGGTTTTATTAGCAGACCCCCCCCCCTTGGTAATAAAAAGAAAATCATACGAATTTCCTTCAGCAGAATATATGTCAATCTGTGCTGGCATGTTAGAACCGGAATTTTTCTCTTCAAACATTGAAAATGGGACTACCTGTGAATACCTCAGGTTTTTCTCATTATATGTTGTATATATACCTCTTGAAAGGAATTCCGCATCGTTTACACCGGTCCAAACCTGTTCCCCTTTTTTACCGATCACAATTGCGGTTCCGGTGTCCTGACACCATGGGAGAACTTCTTTGGCTGAGATAACTGTGTTCTGGAGCATCACATATGCAACAAACTTGTCATTATCTGATGCTTCAGGATCGTTAAGTATTTTGACAAGATTTTCAAGATGTGAAGTCCGGAGATAAAAAGAGAGAGCAGAAACAGCCTCTTTTGCAAGAAACTCCAGTCCTTTTGGATCAACTTTAAGTATCTTTCTTCCTCCTGCTTCAATAAGCTGTACATAATTTTTTGTAAGCAACCTGTAATTAGTTAAGTCCTTCTCAATCTGAAAAGGTTTCTCATAAATAAAATCTGCCATATTTTATTATCATTTAGTTATTCCTGATGTTACGTATATGTTATATTTATTTGCATTGTTTTTTTATTTCATCATAAGCTTTAATAAAACCCATTTCTCCTGCTTTGCTTAAATTGAGACATCCTTCATCCATGTGCCCGAGTTTTATTTTTGCTAATCCTCTATAATAATAAGCTTCTGCAAAGTAATAAGCATCTGTATGTTCAGCAATATCAAATGCTTTGTCAAAATCCTTAATTGCCCCTCTGTAATCTTCAAGATAAAATTTACACTGCGCTCTGTTAATATAACCGCCATCTTCTTTGGGATCCATATCTATCACCTTATTATAGTCTTTAATTGCTTCGTTATAGTTAGCCAAAAAATAATTGGTATTGCCTTTTAAAAGATAACCATATAAAAATTCAGGATACTTTTTAATTAGATCTGTCGCTATAGTCAATGCCGCTGTTAAACTGTCATTTTTAGTTTTAAACCAACCTTCACAATACATAGCATACATTGAACCAGGCGCCATTTCAATAATCTTTTCCCTGTACGATTTCGCTGTTTCAGGGTTAACATCAAAAGAAATGAAGAACAATTCCTCAACAGTTGTTTGAGAAATTAATTTAGGCATTGAAATGCCAAACAGAAAACAGAATAAAATAATCTTTTTAATCATAATTCAAAGTTTAAAATGTAAATTAATTATGTTTTAAATTTCTATTTGATCGAATATTAACACAAATTTATAAAATATTTATTATCTTTTAAATATATCAACCAATTGCAGGCTTATCATACACCTATTAATTCATTTAATCTATCAGGCGGCCTGCATACAATAGCTTTATTATTTCTAACCACGATAGGTCTTTCAATAAGTATAGGATTTTCATGTAGAATCTGCAACCATTCCTCGTCTGAAAAATTCTTGTCTTTGAATTTTTGTTTGAAGAGGGTTTCTCCTTTACGGACAATTTGTAACGGTTTAAAGTTAAGCTTTGCAAGTAATACTTTCAATTCTTTCACGGTAGGAATGTTTTTCAGATATTCTATCACCTCCACATTGGTATCGGCTTTATATATTTTTTCCAGCACCTGACGACTTATTTTACAGCGTGGATAGTGATAAATATTAAGCATAGTTTTTTTTACACGCAAATTTACATTATTTGTTAATTCATTAACAATAAATGCGAAAAATATTTTCTGATAGCAAATTTGTAACTATTCAGTAGCAGACATCGTTTTGAAAATGCCACAGATTCACAGATTTTAATCCCGCAGTATTCAGGTTTATTTACTTTCTTCCAAATTCCATTAAATAGGCTTTAATGAAATCGTACAGATCGCCATCCATTACAGCCTGCACATTGGATGTTTCGACGCCGGTACGAAGGTCTTTCACCATCTTATATGGATGCATCACATAATTTCGTATCTGAGAACCCCATTCTATCTTTTTTTTATTTCCTTCAATTTCAGCAAGGATTTCTCTTTTTTTCCGGAGTTCTAATTCGTATAATTGTGATTTTAGCATTTGCAGGGCTTTTTCGCGATTCTGCTGCTGTGATCGTGTAACCTGGCATTCGATGATAATACCGGTGGGAGCGTGCTTCAGACGAACAGCTGTTTCGACTTTATTCACATTTTGACCTCCGGGACCAGAGGAACGAAAAGTATCCCAACTGATATCTGCAGGATTGATTTCAATATTGATATTCTCGTCAATAATGGGATATGCAAATACAGAGGCAAATGATGTGTGCCGTTTATTTGCCGAATCAAATGGTGACAATCTCACAAGCCGGTGAACACCGCTTTCACCTTTTAAATAGCCATAAGTATAGTCTCCTTCAAATTCGATCGAAGCCGATTTAATTCCTGCTACTTCACCTTCCTGAATATCAAGGGTATTGATTTTACATTTATTACGTTCTCCCCAGCGTATGTACATACGCATCAGCATTTCAGCCCAATCCTGGCTTTCTGTTCCACCTGCGCCTGAATTGATGTTGAGAATAGCACCAAGTTTATCTTCCTCGCCATTCAGCATATTACGGAATTCAAGATCTTCGATATGTTTAAGCGTTTGCCGATACTGTTTGTCGAGGTCTTCTTCTGTAGCTTCGCTTTGGTTGAAAAAATCCCATATTACAATGAAATCGTCCACACTGCTTTTGGTTAAAGCAAAAGACTGTGTCCAGCTTTTCTTTTCCTTGCTTGCTTTAAGTATTTTTTCGGCTTGTTTGGAATCGTTCCAGAAATCGGGGTCCAAAGTAAGTTTCTCTTCTTCTTCGAGGAAAGCTATTTTTTTATCAATGTCAAAGGAACCTCCTTAAGGCATCGAGCCTTTTTAAAAGGTCTTTCATCATTTCGGAAGTAACCATCTGTAGTAGTTTTGACGCACAAAGATACTTGTTTTTGTGAAGAAACAACAAATTGTAAACGGGAAAATAAATTAAATATCAATCTTATCTTTGATAATATCCCATACCAATTCGCTTTCATAGCCTTTTGAAATGGCAAAAGATGCCACTCTGTTCAATTTTTTGAACTTGTTTTTTCCCCTGATCTCTCCGGCTTTTTTATCAATAATATCTTTGAGGGATTTTATGTATTCTTTGTTATCTATTTCTCCGAGTCCTTTGCGGATACAATAATCAGAAATGTTTTTTTGCTTTAGTTCCTTCTTAATTTTTACTTTTCCCCATTTTTTCATGCGGAACTTACCACCGGCAAAAGCTTTTGAAAAGCGTTCTTCGTTAACGAAGCCATCCGTTATAAGCAGAGCTATCACATTTTCGACATCCTCGCTATGCAAACCCCAATGATAAAGCTTATTTCGAACTTCCTGTTGACAACGTTCCTGATAAGCACAATAATCAGCAGCTTTTTTATAAGCCTGATTTATTGTATAGATCTTTTTGGATTTATCTTCCATTGTGAAAGAAAAAGATGCTACAGTTTGATCTCGTCATCGTCTTTATTGAAGAAATGATATTCGAGGAAATGATAAGACGACATGGGAACAATGCGGATCCATTTCCTGAATTTAAAGAACCATTTGAGGCGAAAGGAGAAAATCCCTTTTGTAAGATAAGCATATATATATGGGTGAATACACATTTTCAGGTATTTCTCATTTTGGTGCTGTAAAAGGTATTTGATGTTGTTTTCAATTTCATCAACAAAAATAATGCTGGCTTTAACCTCACCGGTTCCATCGCAAACAGGACATTTTTCAACAGTTTCAATATTTACTTCGGGGCGGACCCTTTGGCGTGTGATCTGAACTATCCCGAATTTACTTGGAGGAAGAATAGTGTGTTTGGCACGGTCATTCTTCATCTCTTCTTTCAGCTTTTCATATAACTGACGCCTGTTTTGGGCAAAGTGCAAATCGATAAAATCGATAACAATAATGCCACCCATGTCACGTAATCGGAGTTGCCTTGCCACTTCTGTTGCGGCTTCTATGTTCACGTCCAAGGCATTTTGCTCCTGATTGCTCTCCGAATTGGTACGGTGGCCGCTGTTAACATCAATTACGTGTAATGCTTCGGTATGTTCAATAATCAAATAGGCTCCGTTTTTAAGAGAAACATTCTTACCAAAAGAGGTACTGATCTGTTTCTCTATGTCAAAATGCTCGAAAATGGGCACTTTGCCTTTGTAAAACTTTGCAATATCTTTCTGATCCGGTGAAATTGTGCGAATATAACTTTTCAACTCATCAAACAAGCGTATATTGTTTACATGGATGCTGCTGAACGAAGCATTCAGTAAATCCCGCAGAATAGCTGAAGTTCTGTCAATCTCACCCAATATTTTTAATGGCGGTTTTGCTAAAACAAGGATTTTAACTAATGTTTCCCACTTATGAAGCAAATCTTTTAGATCCGCATCCAATTCAGCAACCAGTTTGTTTTCCGCTACAGTGCGCACAATGATACCGAAATTTTCAGGCCTGATGCTCATTGCTAATCGTTTGAGACGATTGCGTTCCTCCGGATTTTTTATCTTCTGTGAAATAGAAACTTTATCAGAAAATGGAACCAATACCATGTATCTTCCCGCAAATGACAAGTCTGAACTTACTCTCGGACCTTTAGTGGAAATGGGTTCTTTGGCAACCTGTACAAGTATTTGCTGATTTGCAGTTAATATATTAGATATTTTGCCTGTTTTTTCAATATTCCGTTCAAGTTGAAATTTTTCGAGTGTAGGTTGCTGGTTCTTGCCATTAATAGCAAGTTTGGTAAACTTATTAAATGATAAAACCTGTGAACCGAGATCGAGGTAATGAAGGAAAGCATCTTTCCCGTAACCTACATCAATAAAAGCAGCATTTAGTCCGGAAATGATCTTTTTGACTTTACCAAGATATACATCACCCACAGCATAGCTCTTGCCACTAGTATCCTTATGAAGCTCCACCAAACGCTTATCTTCAAGCAATGCTATCACTACTTCTGACTGGGTGGCGTCTATAACCAATTCTCTGTTCACGTTGATTTATTTAAATTACGGTTGCTCTCTTTTTACAGACGATCAAAAAAAGAAGAAAAGCGAAAACCTGTTTAGCTGAATAGTAACATAACACCATAAAGGCATTACGTTATTATTAAAGGGGAAAACATGATGAACATAAAAAACAGAATAAGGTATTATTTTTTCTTATGCCTGTTCTTTCTGAGGCGTTTTTTACGTTTGTGGGTTGCCATTTTGTGTCTTTTTCTCTTTTTTCCGCTTGGCATAAATTTTTTTTTTATATATATTATTAATTGGCGGTGAGAAATTATTTAACGTTTTTCTTCACTTCATTCATAAAAATTTTGGCTGGTTTAAAAGAAGGTATCTTATGAGCCGGAATAATAACAGTAGTGTTTTTGGAAATATTTCTTCCCGTTTTTTCTGCACGTTTCTTTATAATAAAACTTCCAAACCCTCTTAAGTAAACATTTTTGCCCTCAGATAAAGAGGCCTTTATTGCGTTCATAAACGATTCAACTGTTGCCTGTACTGCAACTTTTTCAACTCCAATTTTATTAGCAATGGATGCTACGATTTCTGCTTTTGTCATAACTTCTCTGATTTAAATTATTTAAATTACGTTGTTGTTATACTTCAACTGAACGAGTTTGTAAAAAGAGGCAAACTCATTCGCTCAACCTGCCCCCTACCACCCGCCTGCGAGGCAAGCAGGTTTGCCTTTGCAAATCTGCCAAGATTCAGCATAAATTGAATTGGAGTGCAAAGATATATTATTTTTCTTCCATACTAAAAATTTATTTAATTATTTTTACATATAATAAATTATTTTATTTATTTTTGAAACAATAAAATGAAGTCGAACAATTTAAAATTATCAATTATGGCTGGAATTAATAAAGTTATTTTTGTAGGAAATCTGGGAAAAGACCCCGAAATAAGATCGCTTGACAATGGTGTTAAAGTTGCTTCTTTTTCGCTGGCTACATCTGAATCATATAAGAATAAAGAAGGGCAAAGGGTAGAACAAACCGAGTGGCATAACATAGTAATGTGGCGCGGGCTTGCCGAAGTTGCGGAAAAGTATTTAAAAAAAGGATCACAGATATATCTGGAGGGTAAAATAAGAACCCGTTCGTGGGATGATAAAGAAGGCAACAAAAGATATACTACTGAAGTTATTGCTGATACATTTACTATGCTGGGAGCTAAAAAAGAAGGAGCCCCACCGGTAGCAACCGAAACAGAACCAACATCCCCTGTTGTTGCTCCCGGACCGGATGATGACCTTCCATTTTAGTGTAAATTTCATAACCACCGTTTTTGACGGCGGTGGTCTACTAAAAAATATGTGTCTAGTCCTGAAAAAAGTTGACACGGATTAGTACACAAAAATAAATTAAATAATAACCTCGGAAGGAAAAACTTTCGAGGTTTTTTTCTTCCATTTTTTAAGTTTTATTTTTTGT
>Ga0247841_10002105_pt1 | contig 41050 bp, 8 predicted proteins | sample LaCruzMarch2015__2_FD_192410 | JGI IMG/M metagenome (GOLD analysis project Ga0247841, IMG submission 192410) | Freshwater microbial communities from meromictic Lake La Cruz, Castile-La Mancha, Spain - LaCruzMarch2015_18m | ecosystem: Environmental > Aquatic > Freshwater > Lake | place: Spain...
TGCCTTGCAGGGAGAGATAGGTTGAAAGATCCTCGTACACACGACGCCATACCTCGTTGCCATCGCCATCTATCTTCAAAGTTCCCGCAAGACGTCCATCCATCCATGTCCCGATTATAACAAACCCTCCATCGCCTGCCGACATCATCCCCTTCACTATCATCTGTGTACCACCTTCAATGTAGTGATGAGTCCAGATTGCGTCGCCATCATCCAACCTAAGCTTAACCACCCAAGGGAATATACTATTACGGTCTTCAACCATACCGTGTCCGGCTGCGACGCAGCCGCCGTCGGTTTCGCGCAATCCATAGAACACCGAATTCCTGATCTGATCGTATGTTCTGTCCCATTGAACTTCGCCGCCGCCATTAATACAGATGACTCGACTATCATACGGAACTCTTGCGGAATTACGTCCCGCCAAAAGCAATCGTCCATCTTTAAGTTCGATGACGGCTTGACACTCGCCTTGATCAAAATCTAATCGCCACCGCAACTCGCCATCGGGACTAATGCGCAAGGCGTGAAATTGACCAACAGCGGTTCCAGCCGTAATCAGGTCACCATCGTCAGTTTCAATAATGCTGTTTAGATAGCCGTTATCGTTGACGTCGTAGGTTCGTGACCAAATCTGGTCGCCGCGGTCGTCCGCTTTAACGACATAGAGGTCTCCGTCGCCGCGGTCGCTTTCAGAAGCAATACCGCACATGACATAGCCGCCATTGGCAAGGGCATAAATATCGAGGAAATTATCATGCCTTCCCGTGTTGTAATGGCGCATGAACTCGACTTCGGGTTGAGCAAAAACCGGGATTGCCCAAGCAAGGAGAATAAAGGCAGAACGATGTTGGTTTTTCATTGTGGTGATCTCGTTCATTGATTCATTGATTCTTCGCTATTTCGTGTGGGGAACAAGGGAAATAGGCGCTGAGATAGTTACCGTCTGTGACCGTGTTTTTTACCCACTCAACACAGCGATGACCTATAATAACGCCTAACTCACTGTCCACTTTTTCGCGGCAAGATCAGAGCAATCATTTCACCAGCAAAACTCTCCAAGTTGTTGACTTCTCATCCGTATCCAACCTGATGACGTAAATCCCGGCTGCTTCTCGATCCGCCGACCACAAAATAGAATGTATGCCTGCCGGGTATGATCCAGACGAGAGCGACGCAACCTGACGACCGGAAAGATTGTAGATCGAAAGTTGCACATGTCCTGCTATGGGTAGCGAATATTCAATCTGAATTTGAGAGTTGAAAGGATTCGGATATACAGACAGAAGACTGAATTCGGTCGAGATTGAAGCATCTTCGCGAAGTGAGAGTGGCGTCTCAACGATTGCTTGCCAGCGATCGGTTGAGCGAACAGTTGCCCGGTCATCGGTAGCTTCCACCCACCAGATTATCGGAGCCAGAGCGAACACATCAGATACAACGCCCAGATCTCGAAGCAGGCTGTCCAGTGGCATGGTGAGTACGCTATCTGTAAGATTGCTTACGATGACCGTACTGTCGATCTGCAAGAATACCACATGGAGATAGAGATTGTAACGAAGACTGTCCTCAGGATCTACATCCTCCGATACGCCCCAAACAAACTCAACGTTGTATTCACCTCGATTCACTCGATGGCCGTCAGCCGGTGCAAAAAGGTTGAATGCTGCAGGCGGATAATTGACCGCGTCGATGGTTAAGTCAAATTCGCATTGCACCGAGGCAAGCGACGAATCAGTCGCGGTTATCGTGATTCGAACCGGCGTTGGATGGTTGTAATGAGCCTGTGGATTTAACTGAAGGACGCTTCCCTCGACGCGCATTCCCGCCTCGACTGGTGCGCCTTCAATAGTATAGCTTAAAGCTTCGTTATCGGCGTCACGGAAAATATCGTCAAGATCCTGAACGCCCACCTGACCGCAGTCTTCATTGACAACAACATCAGCGATGTCTCGGATCAGCTCGGGCGGACGATTCTGATTACTTACATCAATATTCATTTCGAAACTGACGGTATCGACATCATCGGAGACGCTCACGGTCGCTGAATAGCTCCCCGCGCTTTCCAGATCGGTTTCCCAGTAAAATACTCCCCTTCCATCGCCGTTGTCGTTCAGACGCGCCTGCCCGGGCAGATTGTCTGACGCGAAGGTTAACACAAGTCGGTTAGTATCGACGTCAACCGCATAGAGTTCAAACCGGATAGTATCACCTTCGACAGCGGAGAGTCTCTCAACCGGATAATCCAACCACTCCGGGGCGTCATTAAGAGAGAGAATCGTGAGCATGAAGCTGCTTGTAGCAGAAGCGTCTCGACTGGATAGAGTCCCAGCGGCTAATGAACGAAGCTCACGTTGCGAACTCCGCGGATTCCAGATCGTTGCCGCCAAGGGATTGATGAGTCTTCTATCTTCATGTCCGTCGTCTGCAGAAACCAGTATCTCCAGCTCTGTTCCATTGAAGTTAACCGGACTCTCAATGGAAAGAACATGCGTTTCCTCGTCGATAGTTATGTCGAGTGGTTGCGGCGCTTCGACCGAAAAAGTCAACGAGTCTCCGTCCACGTCGATGAAGATCGAATCAAGATCGGCGATGATCCAGGGACCAGTATCCTCGTTAAATTCCAGATCGGATAAGGAGGAAGCCACTTCCGGAGGAGTATTCCGGTCGATAACGCGAATCTCAACGCTGGTATGGCTGCTGAAACCGAATGGATCGGCGGCCTCAAACACCGGCTCATATACGCCGACGTCATTTACGTCTGTCTGCCACGAATAGGTTCCGGTCTGGTCGTCGTGATCGACGAATGACGCTCCGCGTTCGATTGTTCCGTCGTCGTCAACAATTGTAAGTCGAAGTCCATCCTCGTCCGGATCAAACCCTGTAAGAGTAAACTCAATCATCTCACCCCGGTTGACTTCGATTTCACCGACAACATCCTGCCATCTCGGAGCGTCGTTGACGGGAGTAATCGTAAGAATGAACGAGTCCTCCGCTATGCCGTCGCGACTGACATTCCGGAACGGCGCTGGCGATAAGGGCTGGAGATTAATTCGTCTCGTTTCGCCAGTTTTTTCTTCCTTTAGTGATCTGATGTTTCGAACGGTTCGCATCGAGATCGATTGCCGTCCACCCTGTTGGTCGGAAGCAGTGATTTGGATCTCCAGACTATCGGCGTTGAAGTTATCAGGCGCTTCAAGGAGGAGAGTGTGGTTTTCGCCGTCAACACGGGCTCTCAGCGGATCGGGGGCGGTAACTTCGAAGCTCAACTCATCGCCATTTGGGTCGCTGAATACGGTGTCGAGATCGGCGATTTCCCAGGGACCGGAATCTTCGTCGAACGACAGGTCGGGAATCTCGCGGGTAAGCTCCGGTGGATCGTTTTCGCCGATTCCTTGCAGGGGAACCGTGACTTCCGGAGTTTCGGGATCGCTGGAATTTATTGTCAACATACCGTGGAACTCACCTGTCGCTGCAGGCGAGAAAGTGACCGCGATTATCAGCGAGCTATCTGGCTCGAGAGCGATTTCTCCTTCGAACGCGACGCTGAAGGATTCTCCTTCGACTGCGACGTTCTGGATCGTCAGGTCTGCCGTGCCAGAGTTGCCGATGGTCAATGCTAACTCCGAAGTTTCACCGATCCGGGTCGGTTCAAACAGCAGCGAGTCTGGCGATACGGCGATCTGCGGGAGCTGACTGTTGAAGAACAAAGCGCCTTGATCGGCGCGTGTAGAGTCGGGATCGAGCGGAGAATTTGCGTTACCAGCGTCGATACAGGGACTGCCCTCGGACAAGCGGAAATTGCCATTATCCGGATCGATAAAGCGAGGATCTGAATTCTGATTTCCGTTTCCCCAAGTCAATTGACAATTGCCGTTAGTGACAATACCCTGCTGCCCATCCTGTACGTCGGAGTAACCAACGATCATTCGATTCTGCGCCCCCGCCCCTGAACTATACGCTGCGTCGGGATCGTTGTCCCAGACGATGCAATTGGTTAAAGTAGTGCTGGAACCTTCGCGGATGTATTCGCCGCCGCCCCATCTTGCTGAATTTCCAATTATGGTACAGTTGATAAGTTGTGGAGCAGCTCCACCTCGAGCATATAATCCGGCTCCTCCAGCGTTAACCGCTGTATTTCCGGTGACGATACAGTTTCGAATCGTGGGGCTTGACGTTTCGCAGTAGATTCCGTCGAGTCCTCCAGTGATTGTGAAACCGACCAGCTTGGTGGTCGCACCTTCTCCATCCAGAAATGAAACGACTCCACCGCTACTGTCGCCGTGGATTATTGTGTTCACAATCGTTTCGGGATTGTTGTCAGTCAGGTAGAAACTGGCCAGAATGATCTCTTTACCGGTAAAAACGACATTCTCTTGATACTCGCCCGGTCGAACGAGTACAGTATCACCATCGACTGACATGCTGATCGCGTCCTGAATGTTCAAGAGGTCGTCCGGTACGATCCAGACATGACGATCCTGTCGGTTTACCCCAAAGCCCGTCAGCGCTGCCTCAATCTCGCTATAGACCGGATCATTGCTTGAAACTAAAAGGTCGGCAAATCGTTGACCGACTTCGCTGGGGGTGAACGATGTTCTGATAGTCTCGATTTGGCCGGGATCGACACTGACAACCTGCTCAAAGTCCACAGAGAAGTCATCGGGATTATCTCCGGACAGACTTATCTCAGATACTGTCAGCGGAGCGTAACCGACGTTGCGAAGTTGTATCTGAGCTTCGACGCTCTGCCCAAGCTCCACCGCGTCGAACTCATACGACACCGCGTCGATCAGGATGCGCGGCTGGTCGTTTCGCTCGTGCGGCATGTGAAGAGCGCCAAGCTCCATCCATGTACCGTCCGGATCACGTCCGCCGTCCGGGTTGCCTGCGTCGAGACAGGGGCTCGCATCGGTCAGAGCATAGTTGCCATTTTCGGCGGCGGCGAATTCTGGATCGCGATCCAGATTCCCGTCGCCCCAGATAAGAACGCCGTTGTGGTTGAGATTGACGTCTCGTTCACCATTCATCACATCCGAATAAAAGATGTTAAGAGTATCAGGAGCGCCTGTCATCGCAAAGAGTATCTCCTGCGGTTCATTGTTCCAGAAGATGCTGTTGGAGATCGTCAGGTTGCAGTTGTCGTACAGATAGAGACCGCCTCCGCGGATCGCGTTATTGCCTGTGATGGTGCAGTTGGTCACTGTCGGACTGGCGGCGTAACAGTCCATTCCTCCGCCCGCGATGGACGCGGTATTCCCACTGATCAGACAGTGGTCAATAATCGCGTCCGAGCCCAGTTCGCAGTAGATACCCGCGGCGTACCAGGCGTTATTGTCGAGGACTTTAAGGTAACTCAGGCGCGGCGACGCGTCATGACAGTGAATCCCGCCTCCGCTGACGTCATTTTCGGCGTCGATTGAACCTGAGCCGTTGCGGATAGTAAATCCGGTAAGCAAAGCGCCGTTGTTCTCGCCGCTGTCCAACCTCACCACGCTGCCATTGCGGTCGCCATCAATTATTGTCGAGTCGAGGTACGCTTCGTCGCCGGTGGTAAGGAATAGACTCGCGACAGTGATGTTCTTGCCCATGAAGTTGATTGTTTCGACATATGTTCCTGGCGAGACAAGAACGGTATCTCCAGACGCCGATCCGTCGATAGCATCCTGAATCGTCTGGAAGTCGCCCGGTACTGTCAGCAGAGTGTTGTGGTGATAGTAGTTCCGGATGGCGACATAGGTGGGGTGATAGAAATCGACCGCAGGAGCGTAGTTCCGGTAAGTTACGCGTCCCCCTGCGCTGTAGTAATCGAGGATATCCTCGTTGATCACGCCGGGGAATTCATCCAGTTCGACATGGAGCCAGTTCTCATCGTCTTCTAATGTATCATGCTGTCCAAATGAATAGAGCATCTGTTCATTCCAACTTGAGGCGAACATCGTCACATTGCCGTCAATCGGCAGGCGGTTCTGATAGCGATAGACGCCCTGGTAAGAAGTATCATACCAGACAGCGTAGAAATCATCCACTCGAACCGCTGCATGGTTTTCATGCCCGCTCGAGTTGGCTGCAACCGGAACTTCGGGAGTCAGGCTGACCATGTCGAAGCGATTATCAAAATCGAGCACCGGTGGATTAGGATAATAGTCGAGACGCGTAGAGAGTTCGATTGCTTTCAGGTTGGGATGCGCGTCGCTATCGTAACTGTGAACCTGAATGACAAAGTCCTCGTCGATCAGATCGACAACGGCAAGGTGAGCTTGATGAAAAGCGCTATTCTCAAGGCGTGTAGGATCCGCAAGTGACTTGAGATTTGAGTAATTGCCGACGCCGGTCCAGGCAACCTCACGTCCGACTCCCGCGACAAAAAACGCTCGAGCGCCAATCGTAGCAAACGCATCGTAACCGCTGTGACACGCGAGAAAATCGTCTTCGGGATGCGGAACTTCGATAACTACATTTGGCGTGACTGGATCGAGATCAAAAATGAACAATCCCCATCCCAAATCAAACGATCCGATCACATCGTCAGATTGATCTTGGGTGCCGTTATCGTCAACGTAGTCTTCATTCAGTCTTTCCCGCAGGATGATGTAGTCCTTCTCGCCGTCTTCCAGATGAACCATCGAGTAGTTGTCGCTGAAATCCGATAGCGCTAAAGCAACCCGCGCAGCGTCCACATTGCCGGATGTAAGATTGTCGAAAATCTCGCGCCAGTCAGCGATAATTTCTTCCTTGTTTTCAAGGCTGTCGATGGCTGTGAAGGCTCCGAATCCATTCGTCTGGCGGTCGAGTTCCGGTGGACCATAGTCGTTGTAATCAGCGACAGCGATCCCTTCGACTACATGACTGATCCAGTTGTCGTAAGCGCAGCCTTCTTCCTCACCGGCAAAGAACTCCCGCAACGATCCTCGCTCTTCGATAATATTGAACTCAAGCCCGCGGCCAGATAGTGGAATCTCTTTGCGATCTGAATATGGATCATCCGAGTAGATGATAGCTGTTCCCGCAAATTCTCCAGCTTCTTCCGGGAGAAAAGTGACCGCTATGTCAATGCTATTCCCCGGTTCGATTACAACAGGATCATCCAAGCCGCCGATAAAGCAGGCTCCTTCGACGGTGATTTGGGAGATATGGAGATCCCAGTTGCCCTGGTTGGCGATGGTTATGGTATGTCCCAATCCGTGATCAGTTACTCTTACGCCAAAATCGAGCGATTCCGGCGCGACAGACATCAACGGATATTGTGCAAAGTCAGCAACGGTGAGAACTCGCACGCCACTCTCGCCATCGGACACGAAACACAACTGTCCCTGGACCGCAACGCCTTGTGCTTCGCCGGGCGTATCATAGCGATAGTCCTCTTCCAAGCGCTCCGGTTCAGTAATGTTAATCGCCGCGATTCCAGACGCCCCATTTGCGACATAAGCAAATCCCCCAGCAATAACGACGCTTATGGCGCTGCCCTCTGTATTGTAATTCGCGCGCGCTTCCGGATTCGCAGGCGAAGAAACATCAATTATCGCGAGCCCTTCTTCGCCGTCTGCAACATAGGCGTATCCCCCCCTAACTGCGATCCCGAGCGCGTTCCCCGGCGTATCGATAGATCCGACTTCGCGTGGATTTTCCCGGTCTGCTACGTCGATGACCTTAAGCCCGCCTTCTCCTGCTGTTACATAGGCAAAGTCGCCTAAAACTGCTATGCTGCGAGCGTTCCCCTCAATTTCGCCCGTCCCCGCGTCGCGAGGTTCGTCCGGATTGGAAATATCCACGATGCGAAGCCCGCCATCAAAATCTGCGACATAGACATAAGAGCCTGCCGCCGCAATCCCGTATGCCACTCCGGGGGTGTCGAAAGCCCAGACTTCCACGGGATTGGATGGATCGGAAAAGTCGATCTTCCGCAATCCGCCTTCTTCATCTGCGATGTATGCGTATCCATTCGAGACTGTGATACTTCTTGCATTGCCCGGTGTATCCAGATTGCCCAATTCCGCCGGATTGCTGGGATCGGAAATGTCGAAAATGCGAAGCCCATCCTGACCGTTGGCCACGAGGGCAAGCGGTCCTGCCATCGCTATTCCCAACGCCTCTCCCTGCGAGTCGATCGATCCAATTTCCTCAATGCCGCGTTCAGCGCCTCTTCCGATGAGGACGACGGTCATCTCAGGATTATCAGGATCATCGGACGCAACTGTAACAATTTCCTCAAACTCGCCTGCTTCGGCAGGTAAAAACGCAACCATCACTGCAACCGATTCCCCCGACTGGAGAGTAATCTGGCCGTCGAACTCGACGCTGAAGTAATTCCCCTCAACCACTACATCGCGAACCAGCAGATCGATCAATCCTGCGTTAGAGATAACCAACGGCAGCTCGACTCGATTGTCGATCAGCACTTCGCCGAAAACAAGCGTATCGGCGTCAAGGCTGATGGACGGAAGAGCGCCGACGCCAGACAACGGGATGTCGAGTGTATCGTTTTCTTGGTCATTCGAGATAATGAGATAATGCCCTGCGAACTCCCCTCGCTCCGTCGGCGCAAAGAACGCCCAGACCTCAAGGCTATCCCCCTGCGCAAGCGTGTCCGACTCCCATTCGTCAAGATCGGCATGAAATGGATCGCCGTCCGTCGCGGGATGAAACAAGAATAGGTCGGCGTCGCCCCAGTTCCTTATCATAATCGGGCTGGAGACTTCTTCGCCAACTCGAACCGGGCCAAAGTCGATCATCTCCTGTGAGACGTGGATGCTGGGTCTCGGCGTCTGGTTGTTGTAGAGAGCCCCCATATCGGCGCGCGTGTTGTCGGGATCGTTTGGAGCGTTCTGATCGCCAGCGTCAACGCAGGGCGAATTGTCCTGCAACTGGTAATTTCCATTCGCTGGATCAACAAATTGAGGATTGGAATTGACGTTGCCCTGCCCGGCGTAACCATTCTGAATGTCGGAGTAAGTAACGGTCTGTCCCGCGGACATCCCAACCGGAATATTAGCCCAGAATATTGAATTGGTGATCGTTGCGACAGAATTGTCGTAGGCGTGCAGCCCGCCGTTTCCCCGGTCGGCTGAATCGGCGGTCATAGTAAGATGATTGAAGATTGGAGTCGCGCTGTGCGTACAGTACACCCCCCCGCCGTCTCGAACCGCGTGATTTCCGGCGATAATCAGGTGGTCAAGTGTCGGGCTTGCGCCATTGAGGTAGATCCCCGCTCCGTAATTTGCCCTGCCGTTGCGGATCGTAAAGCCCGATACCACAGTCGCGTTCGTCTCACCATTCAGCAGTCGAACTACCGATCCGGCGGCGCGCCCATCGAGGACGGTCGAGTTTATATAGGAGTATTCGCCAGTGGTCAGAAAGAGGCTGGCAAGGATTATGTTCCTGCCGGCAAAGCTGACATTCTCCTCATAAAGTCCCGGCTGAACCAGAACAGTGTCGCCTTCTTCAGCGGCATCAATACCGGACTGGATCGTTTGATTATCGTCTGGGACGTTGATGACGCGCGCCCAGAGTGGTTGGATAACCAGCGTTAAACTGGTAAATAAGGCGACAAGGGAATAACGGGATCGATGGGACATGGGATTACCTTTGGGTAAAAAGTCGCAAGCGGTGAGGGCGGGAAGTATAGAATAGCAACTCGTATGAACGACCGTCGTGAAGAGCTTAGGTGACCTTAACTGCATTGCTTAATAGTTTAATATGGGCTTCAACTTTCTCATTCGCAAGCACTTCATGGTCTCCATAACCTGACCTTTGTTAAAGTGTCGTCCAGGACAAAACTCCTTCATTCGGTTTCTTTCTTTTTACCTTTTTGGCTCAAGATCGCACAATATATTCTGGGGTCAGCCAAACATCTCTGAGCCTGCCTCGTAGTTTTAAAAGTCTATGGATGATTAGAGCTCTAGAGGCTGACTTTGACTTACGAACTAACAGGATTAAACAAGCGATCATGGGATTCTAAGCATTCATCGACATTAAAGATCTTCCATCCTCCTTTCCAGACTGGAGGCGATGTTGGGTAGATTCGTCTGCTTTATGCAGCATCTACACTCTGAAGTCATCCAAAGAAGCAGTGAAGCCTTGATTTTCCTCGATTGTAGTCATTGCAGGGTGGAATTTCTATTCAGACCTCAACAAAATCCCAACCAAGGATCACTAAATGCGAAACTGCTTTAGATATTTAGGGCGCGTCTTTGGAATACTGGCGGCAGTTCTGTCCGTTGGTATTTCTGGCGTTTCCGCTCAACAAAACAATCATGTGGTTGTAAATTTCCCCGATTTCTCAGACATCTCCGCACTGACTCTCAGCGGAAGCACCGCTGGCTACAACAACCCGGTCAATGACGGCGTTGATGTCCTTCGCTTGACCAACGCTAATTTTAGTCAGGCTGGCGGCGCCTTCCTGACACAGTCAATCTCGCTCCAAAATAGCGCCTCCTTCAGTACCTACTTCACGTTCCGGATGAGCAGCCCCGGCTACGGCGGCGCCGACGGACTTGCCTTTGTCGTGCAGAGAAACTCAAACCAGTATGGCGGCGCCGGCGGCGGCATCGGCTATTACGGTATCGACAACAGCCTCGCCGTCGAATTCGACACCTGGAACAATGGTGAAATGGACGGACACAACGCCAACCATGTCGGTATCAGCATTGATGGCGACCTTAATTCGGTGGCGCGAGCGAATATCGGGACCGACATGAGCAACGGCGCTATCTGGTACGCCTGGGTTGACTACGATGGCGCGAACAACGCCCTCGAAGTCCGCCTCGCTCAGAATGACACTCGGCCTGCCAACCCGACTGTTTCGTATGGCGTCAATCTCTCAAACGTTCTCGGTCAGGATGACGCCTACGTCGGCTTCACCGCCGCGACGGGCGGCGCTTTCGAAAACCACGACATTCGTTCGTGGTTCTTCACCAACGACTTTGCTCCGATCGAAGAGGCGCCTACTCTGGCAACATGGCAGAACAACGGACACATTTACGAAGCAGTCGCTGTTACCGGCCTCACTTGGCCGCAGGCTAATGATATGGCCAACGGAATGAGCTACTACGACGGCAGCGGCAATTATTGGTATGCCCACCTCCTGACCGTGACTTCTGCTGACGAGAATAGCTTCATCGTCAACAACTTCGCTCCCCAGATCGCTGCAATGTATTTTCTCGGCGGACACCAGATTAGTTTCGGTAATGAGCCTGCCGGTGGCTGGGCTTGGGTAACTGGCGAGGAGTGGAGCTATACTAACTGGGGCGCCAACGAACCAAACAACCAGTATGGTACTGAGCAGATTATCCACTTCTGGAATCCGCAGGGCGGTTGGAACGACCACCAAATCTACTGGACTGGCGCCGGTGGCTTCATTGTCGAGTATGAGATGCAGGATCCTTCCGCGCCTGAAATTTCACTCTCGACGGCTGCGCTTGACTTTGGAAATATTCTCCTCAGCGCCAGCTCAGATTTGACATTCCAGATCAGCAACGTAGGCGACGCCGACCTGAACGTCACCGATATCGCTTTAACTGGCGCTGGTTTCACAACCGATTTCGGTGGTGACTTCGTCGTCACGCCCGGCAACTCGCAAGATGTCACGGTCACCTTCACACCGACCGCAGTGTCAAACTACAGTGCAACTTTAACAATCACCTCCGACGACGAAGATGAGGGGACGTTGACGGTTTCCCTCACCGGCGCTGGCGTTACACCTGAAATCGCTGTCGCTCCGATCTCCCTGAACTATGGTCAGGTGATTTATAGCAACAGCTCGGAAATGTCCTTTGATGTGACCAATATCGGCAGCGCTGATCTCCACTATAACGTCGCCCCTGTCAATGGCGCTGGTTTCACCCTGACTGAAACTACCGGTTCCTACACGCTAATCCCCGGTGCATCTGCGACATTCAACGTCACATTCACAGCGAGCGGACTAGGCAGTTTCACCGGATCGATCGGCATTACTTCGGACGATCAGACCGACGGAAATGCAACCGTATCGCTCTCAGGTGAAGGCATCGCGCCCGACATCGCCGTCTCACCAATTTCGATTGATTTCGGTTCGATTCTGGTCGGAAGCAGCAGTTCAGGATCTTTCACCGTGTCCAATAATGGCAACTCCGATCTCCATTATAATGTACCCGCTGCAACAGGCGATGGTTTTGCCATTGTCGAGGATGCTGGCAGCTACACACTCGGCGTAGGTGCATCCTCCGACTTCCACGTCACCTTCGCTCCCGGCGCCTTTGGCGCGGCAAGTGGCATTGTTGCTATTACTTCTGATGATCCGTTCGAAGGAGACATTACAGTAACGCTCGCCGGAACCGGCATTGGCCCGATCATCACGATCAATCCCGTCTCGCTGAACTTCGGCAACGTGGAATTCTGGCGCACGGCCACCCTCGACTTCACCGTCGCTAACGCAGGAACCGCTCCAGGAACCCTCGCGAGTCTTTCGGGCGCCTCGGCTCCCTTCAGCGTGGTTTTCTCCACTATAACGCTCAATCCGGGCGAAAACACGACTTTCACTGTTACGTACACGGCTGAAACGCTGGGTGACTTCTCCGGGACGTTGTCATTGGATTCCGACGATCCCTTCAATCCAACCCAGCAGATCTCACTCTCCGGAACAACCATCTGGGTAACTCCAGTTGAATTGGCTTCGCGTCTCTGCGCCTTGGTGGGAACTTATGGTCCTGAAGACTGCCAAAATGGTTGCATTGGCGACCATCACGGCGACGACGAAGACGATGATGACAATCATATCGGCGACCATCACGGCGATGACGACGATGACGATAACGACCACCATGGTCACAACAACAACGACTACGTCCTGACTTGCGGACAGGTTCGCTCACTCTGCGAACTCCTCGAACAAGCCGCCCGCAATCTGGAACATCACGAGAGCGACCACGCAATCCGCTCTTTTGAGCATTTCATTGAGCGTATCGAACGCTTGGCGGGACAGCAGGAGATGACTGCAGAAGCCAGCGCGACGTTGAACGCTGAAGCAAACTTCATCATCGCTCTGGTCGAGGCTTACGATCCCGGGATTATCTTTGACCATATGGCCAATCAGATTAAAACCCTCGAGCGAAACCTCGGTAGAAATAAGAACCGGTTGAATACGCTTAAGAGTCGGTTCGCTTCTGCTGAGCGCGCTTGGGAACATGACCAAAACGATCGCGTTCTGACCTACCTTGACCAGTTCAGCGCCGAAGCGTCGAACCTTGCCGCGAACAACACGATCAGTGCGGCGGCTTCGCAGAGTCTGATCAACGACGCGAATCAGATCGCCGAATTGATTCAGACTTACGCCATCGCGGGCAATCGAGGCGCAGTTACTTCGGCTTCCGAGCCTATCCCGACTGACCTCCAGATCTCGAATGGTTACCCGAATCCTTTTAACTCAACCGCGAACCTCCGCTTCTCGATGCCCGAGGCAGGGCAGGTTGAGATCACGTTGTTCGACATGGGAGGACGTGAAGTAAGGAAACTGGTATCGGGTCAAGTTCAGGCGGGTTATCACTCCGTTATGGTTGATGGCCGCGATCTTCGTTCAGGAATGTACCTCGTTCGCATGAACGCGCTCGGCCAGACCCAGATTTCGAAGGTTACTTACATCAAGTAAGCTTTGGTTTGATTGGGAGATCATCATAGGATGAGACAAAGAGCCGCTTCTATTGGAGGAGCGGCTCTTTTATTAACTTAACGGGTAAAAGTATCTGTCAGAGAACTTCCTACCCGTACGAATCAGGAAAAACGTATGATTAGCGAAGGAAATGACAAGGGTGACTCGAATAAGCCGCCCTTGTTTGCTACTCTGATAAGCCTATCGTTTACTTCACCAGTGTCATCTTGTTGACTTTGGTGAAGGCAGGCGTCTCCAGGCGAACGAAGTACAATCCCGAAGCGCCCTGATCTCCCTCCTCATTCTTGCCGTCCCAATGAATCCGGTAGAATCCGGCCTTCTGCGGTTTTTGGACCAACGCAACCACTTCACGTCCGGTCAGGTCATGAATCGTAAGCTTGACGTGGGACGCCGCAGAAAGAGCATAACTGATGCTGACGGTTGAGTTGAACGGATTCGGGTAGATCTCCTTGACACCAAATTCAGCCGGCAACGGGATGTCGCTTCCTTCCGCTCCCGCATCGTTTCGCACGATCATCGAGACCGGAACGAAGGCTTGTCCGGCGGCGGCGCAGGCCGGAAGTACCGAATTATCTATAGAAATATAACACATAGTGAGCCATTTCCAAAGTCTATAAAATTGATCGGCGCGTCGCTGTTTGGTGTGGATGAGTGAGTGGCAGGTTTACTAAGCGAAAGAGACTTTTCAGAACTATCAGGCAGAGTTACCCTTAATAACCCGGGAGGCTATTGTTTTCGACATAGATTTGGCTGCACACCAGTAGCGGTTGTAATGCAGACCGTTTAAAAGCTGCGCCTCAACGACCTTACCGAAAGCAGGCAATTCCGCTGGACGAATGTCTGGACAAACCGAGGCGCTCTTCATTCAGACCGATCATGTGATCTGTTCATTTGCGACGGATTGATTCGACCACCCTCTCGCAATAGGCGTTCTGCCAGAGGGACCTGAATGAAGTCCTTGCCTGCTCGATTCCAGCGGCATTGACGCGCCGTGTGAACTCTGCTCTGTAGATCTTGTCATTGTCCCGGAGCAAATACCAGTCTGAGGCACTCCTGAGGCACTTGAAGGAAAAAGGATTTAACTCTTGTAAGCCAAGTTCTTAATAATTAAGTAACTTATAGAGGAGTCGAACCCCTGTTACCGGCGTGAGAGTATGCGGTCTTATGTTTTTAAGTTATTGTAAATACGATCCACCGGTTTCATGTAAAATCAAGTAACAGCATCGCATGTGAATGCAAGTGACATCAAGCATGAACTATCGACGACTAGTGTTGTGACCACAGGCCTATTCCGTGGTCACAGAAAACTATGTGGTAGAACGGAAGTTACTGTTAGACGTAAAAGCCGGTAGAGCGTAGTTAGGGAGTGCTACCCCGACACAGCCTTACGCAGCCAATTTCAAGCTGGATGGACTTTTGACGAGGGACACGGACGCCCCCGTCCGCCGTCACACAAGCACGAATCGAAAGCGGACAGGAGCGTCCGCTTGGCAAAATTAGCTTGTTTGGCGAATAAATCAAAGAACTCAGGGACGCCTATCCTACGCGCTTAATTTCAAAGCTTTTCGGTTTGGCTGCCTATCCGGACTACGATTAGGTGCTCGCTGGATTCTCGAACAAGAGGAATCAGGTTATCTTTTAGACGCTGCCCATCCAGTTCCATCCAAGCAACTCCTTTCTCTCGATGCTCAGGATTCTCTATCTCAATCTTATAGAGTGCCGCCCCGTGCTTGTAGCTTATTTTGAACCCATCCCACCAACTCGGAATAATCGGCGCAATCTGTAAGATATCGCCGCGCAGTTTGAACCCAAGTATCTCTTCAACCCACGCCCTATACATCCATGCTGCTGAGCCGGTGTACCATGACCAACCTCCCTGACCGCTACGGCCCGGCAGCCGGTAGATATCGGCCGCGATGACATAAGGCTCGATTCCGTAACGCCAAACTGCCTCTGGTTCGCGTGAATGTTCTATCGGATTGAGCATACGTAGAATCTGTGTCGCGCGAGCGCTGTCGCCACTCCTTGCCATTGCCATCGCTAGCCAAATGGCAGCGTGAGTATATTGGCCGCCGTTCTCCCTTACACCAGGAGGGTATCCCTGTATGTAGCCCGGGGAGGGTATGGATTTATCGAAGGGAGGTTCGAAGAGCAGCGCTACTCCTTCATCCACTTTGACGAGGTGATTCCAAGCAGATTCAATTGCCTTCTCGGCCCGAGTCTTTTCAGCGACGCCGCTCAGCCACGCCCATGATTGTGGAAGGGAGTCGATTTGCGCTTCGATACTCGATGAAGAACCGAGTAAAGCGCCGTCGTCGTATGTTCCACGGAGATACCACTCGCCATCCCAGCCATGTTGTTCAATGTTCTTGGACAGTTCATCTCGGTTTTTAATAAAAGAATGGCTTATTTCGGATTTGCCGAGTACATAAGCCAACTCAGCCATGCCCCTCAGTACGTCCACCAGAAACCATGCCAACCAGACGCTTTCGCCTTTGCCGCCAGCTCCCACCAAATTCAGCCCGTCATTCCAGTCTCCGGCTCCAATCAACGGTAATCCGTGGGCGCCGAATCGACTACCCTGCATGACCGCGCGTTCGCAATGCTCATAGAGGGTTGCGAGTTCGGTTGAGACGCCCGGCAGTTGGAAGCTCTCCATTTGATTGCTTTCGAGAACAGGCGCATCTAAAAATGGAACGAGTTCGCTCAGAATGCTGACATCGGCTGTAATTCGGACGTATTGTGCGACAACGAATGGCAGCCATAGGAGGTCGTCCGAGATCCGTGATCGTATGCCCTCGCCACGCGGAGGATGCCACCAGTGCTGCACATCGCCTTCTTTGAATTGACGGCTTGCAGCAAGAAGAATATGCGCGCGAGCAAGTAGGGGATTTGCGTAAAGGAGAGCCATGACGTCCTGCAACTGATCACGGAAACCAAACGCGCCGCCAGACTGATAAAAGGCTGATCGTCCCCAGAATCGACAACTTAGATTCTGGTAGATGAGCCATCGGTTGAGCATAAGATCTGTAGCGGGTTCTGGAGTCTCAACCTGTATTACGCCGAGTTGATTATTCCACCATTCTTTGGTTTGTTGCAGCGCGGTTTCCACGTCATGATCATTTCGGTAGAGAGTTGTTAATGAACTAATCTGCTCCAGTGAGTCTGCTTGACCAAGCATAAATGTAATTTCGACTCGCTCTCCCGCAGTGAGTTTCAGGTTTGTTTGCACCGTTGCGCAGGGATCCAAGCCCGGACCTGTCCGGCTTGCCAGTCCCACGCGATCCATTGCCGCAGGATTGACGAGCGAGCGATTACGTCCGATGAAGACTGTGCGGTCGCCAGAGTATGACGAAATCGGAGCGCTTACTCCAGCGAAAGCTATTTTTTCTGGATAATCAGGATGATAGCGATTACGGGCGAGCATTACCTGAGCGTCTTCTTCCCACGATGTTGCGATATGCATTTGAGTCGTCTCGCGCGACTCGCCCAAAGTCCATTCCACATAGTAAGTCAGTGAAAGTTTACGTTGGCGGCCTGAGTTATTGAACAACACGAGTCGTTGCAGCTTAATTGGATCGCCGCCCTTATCATTCAGTGGAATGAAGACTGTCAGCTCCTGCTCGATTCCGTGGCTATTGTGTTCGAATACACTGTAACCTGCGCCATGTCGCGAACGATAGGCGGATTCTTCGCGGATAGGCGATGCTGTGGGCGTCCAGTAACTCCCAGTTTCTTCGTCGCGTATGTATATCGCTTCTGATGGAGGGTCAATAACGGGATCATTTGACCATGCCATCAGGCGATTGCGCTGACTGTTGCCTTGCCAAGTAAATCCTGCGCCCGTTTCACTTATCAGTATTCCGAAGGTTGGACTGGCTATAACATTGACCCAGGGCGCCGGAGTGTTCATCCCGGGGCCGAGATAGACGACATATTCGCGCCCATCTGATGTGAAGCCTCCGAGACTGTTGAAGAAAGGGAGTTCCATAAATGGGAGTTCAGCCGTGGTTTCGTGGATATCCCGTTTCTTTACAAATATTTTAGGTAAAGGCGGCTCTTCCAGACCAGGTCCCGCGAGTTGTTGATGGAGGGCGCCGCGAGCCGCAACCAGTATTATACTTGAAGCGGCTCGAAGCAGTGCTATGTCTTCAATCGGGATCAGGTTGGAGTTTCTTAAGAAGACTCCCCCCGGTTGATCGAGACCGGCTCCAGATCCATGGACCATGATCAAGTGTTCAAGCTCATCGCGTAACGGCTGCGAATAACCGCCCGACTCCTCGTTCAATATCACCAAGTCGGTCTTTAGTCCGTGCATCCGCCAGTATGAGTGAGCTTGCAACATCTGTCGGACGAGTCCCAAGTCATGCTGCTCGCTAATAGCCACGAGTGTGATAGGCAGGTCGCCTGAGATCCCATAAGTCCATAATCCTGCTTGTCCTTTAAGACTCTCAACGCCGTGGTGCGCCATGAAACGTAGATGGACGTTGGGATAGAGCAGATAACTTGCGAGGTGTTGGAATCGTCGCGCTTCATCTGGTTGGATGCGGAGCAGACGGAGTTCAAGCTGACCTGCGGCCCATGCGAGATCCATTGCTCGATCGATCGAGTGAGGATCAGAGTACTTGGTAGAAAGACGGAGGACTTCATCCCGAGTTGAAGCTGCTGCAAGAATTAGTGATATCTGAATCCGCCGACCGGGGGGAAGGGTAAGGCCCTGACGCATGCTAAAAATCGGATCGAGGACGAATCCCTGACTGCCGCCCGGTTCCTGAGTCGCTCCCATCGGGGCTGTGAGTGTTCTACCACGACCAATGAACAGCCTCCGGTCGGTCTCGAAGCGCAAAGTTTCTTCTGCTGATCTGCCAGCGGTTTGTTCGTGTGTAAAACAGTGCGCGACGAAAATCGGCTGTTCGCTGCTGCTGCGAAGCCTGCGATAGGCGAGAAGCGTCCGGCGCTCAGTCAATGCTTCGGTCTGAATGAAGAGTTTGTTGAATACCGGGTGCTGACGGTCTGTATTGTGTGGCGCTAAAGCAAGTTCGGTATAAGTAGTCAACTCGATTCGGCGAGTATGCGTGGAACGATTGATGAAGGTCAGCCGCCGAATTTCGACGTCATCGTCAGGCGCAACGATAACCTCTGTCTCGCTCTCGATATCGTTATCAACCCGACGAAAGACGGCGCGATCAAGCGTGAAGTTTGCGCAGTACTGGTCAACATTACCACAAGTTGGCTGGTAGGTGTTGCACCAAAGGCGACCCATATCCAAATCTCGGATATAGCAGAATGAACCCCAGAGATCTTGCGTCTGGTCTGACCGCCAACGAGTGACGTCAAAATCGCCCCAGCGGCTGTATCCTCCACCGGATGCTGTCAGCATGAGATGGAAGCGACCATTGCTTAGGAGCTGAGTCTTGGGAGTCGATGTATGGGGAGTCTCGAACTGGCTGACGGATGGAATCAATTCACCGACCTTTGCTACCGAGGCGACGCGCTCCCGTGTGGCGATGTGGTGCATCGGAGGCGATTGCGGAATACGCTCGTAAAGCAGAGGCTCTACAGTCTGTACGCGAATATCGTTGTGGAACTGCTGTTTCAGGTAGTCATCCCGCAGGAAGTTAGACAAGGCAAGCATACTCATGCCTTGATGGTGCGCCATGTATGTGCGCACAATTACCCCCGCAGTTATCTCACGGCTTGGCTGTCGACTGTAATCGAGCGATTCGTAGTAACCGTATTCTCCTGAGAGTCCCAAATCGGCGAGTCGTTTCAAATTCTGCACGGCTCCACGGGGTTCGAATGACATCGCCAGAAAGGTTGCGTAGGGAGCCACAACGATCTTGTTTGCTAACTCGCGCTTCAGTCCGAGTTCCGGCACACCGAAGGCTTGGTACTGATAGATTTTATGACTATCGATTTCTCCAAAAGCGCACTCTGAGATGCCCCACGGAGTAAGATGTTTTCGACCGTAGTTAATCTGGATAGCCACTGCGTCACGAGCAGACTTATCTAATAAAGCATTCTCAGATGATCGCATGAAAAGCAACGGCATCATATACTCGAACATAGTTCCGGTCCAACTGAGCAGCGCTTTTCGTTGGCCAACAGCTCCATAAGGCCGACTCATGGCGAACCAATGCTCAGCTGGTATGTCCCCCCGAGCGATGGCGATGAAGCTTCCGAGTCTTGCTTCACTAGCTAAAAGGTCGTAAAAAGCACGGTCGAGACGTCCCTCAGATACATTGTAACCCACCGAAAAAAGACGACGTTCGGCGTTGTAGAGGAATCGCATATTGAGTGACGCTGAGAGTTCATCCGACTCGCGAGCGAGTTGTTCGATCAGGGCGAGCATTTCTCCGGCAAGCCATTTGGCTTTTCCATAAGCAGCCAGAATGTCGTGAATCCAGTCCAGATTTCCGTGTTTATTCACAGACATATTCTTCTTGATGCGCTCAAGACAGCCAATGAAGGGGATGTTGCCAGTCGCCAAATCGAGCAATGAGGGAGCGGAGCGCATGCATTCCCGGAAAGGCTCCAAGGCCTCCGGATCAAGAGCTGCGATCTCTTGCTCGCTTTTCTCAGAAAGGAGTTCAATCCATTTGAGATAGCGGTCTGCGACGTTCAGCCAACTCGACGTCTGCGCCCGAATCTGCCCTGCCCAGTAGGTTACATTCGCATGTTCGACCAAAGAGGCAAACTCTGGTTCAGAAATCAAGCTGAGGTTTCGCTCGGTTTGTCTGAGGAGCGCCAGCTTATCGGTAATCGAATCAGAGGGTGATCCCCATGTATTCATAAGTTCATCGAAAGCATGAAGATCAAGACCGAGGAATTTCTCTTCCTGAGCCACACTACGGAGGATTGATCCGGTATCATACAACCCGGCAAAAGCCTGCCTATCGAGGAGTGGTCTCTGCATAAGTGACTCCAGCCCTTGTCGCAATGCCCAGAGCGAACCAAGCAGATTTCCACTATCAACCATCGAGACGTAGCGCGGTTGAAGCGGCGCCAAAGATTGAACGTCATACCAATTCAACAAGTGGCCTTCATGGCGCTCTAGCTTCAGAATCGCCTTCATTGTCTGCGAGAGTTTTTGCTCAACATCGTCCACTGATAGATAGCCGAAATCATGCGCGCTTAGAACGCTGGTGAGATAGAGGCCGATATTGGTCGGACTGGTGCGCATCGCAAGCTCGATCTGGTAAGAGACTTGGTAATTATCCGGAGGTAGCCATGAGGTCTCTTCAGTTACAAAATCAGTGAAATAGCGCCACGTGCGTCGCGCAATACTCCTGAGAAATTGGACATCCTCCTCAGGAAGTATAGCTTGCGACCGTTTAATCAGAGGACGACGGCAAAGCATCCAACCAATGAGGGGTGAAGAACACCATAACACTAACCACGGACTCGCCGTTTGCAGATTTACCGGTCTTCCGATGGCGACGATCCCTGCAATAAGCAAACTGAATAGGCTTCCCATGCCTATCCAGAGCATAAACATGGGAAAGAAAGTCTGCGTTCTTTTCTGAACAGCTTGCGCAGAAGCCCATTCCAACAAGTATCGATGTGAGATATGGCGGCGATACCAGACTCGAATAATCGCGTCGAGAGCAAGCCAAGCCTGAAAAGGGAGGAGTGTCGCTTCGGCTACTACTCTCAATAAGTCGTGCATAACCTTATCGGCGGAGACACTCTTTAATCCGTTTCGTGTGGTTACCCAGGCAAAAGGTTGAAGAAGAGTGTGAAAGAGCATCTGCGTTGCAACGACAATGCTGGCGAGGTAGCCTGCCTTTGAGGAGACAAGCCATGCAGTAATCAATAATGCGACGCTGGCAATGGACAATAAACTGCGGCGCAGATTGTCGAGAATTTTCCAGCGATCGAACCATGCGAGCGGATTGGCGGCGCGATCTTTATTAGCCAGGGGGACATACGGTAAAATCCAGTCCAGGATCTGCCAATCGCCGCGTATCCAGCGGTGTTGTCGTTTGACGTAGCTCAGATAGTCTTGCGGGAACTCATCATATAGCTCAATATCGCTCGCGAGACCAACCCGCACGTGTGCGCCCTCGATCAAGTCATGGCTCAAAAGCCAGGCTGGCGGGAAGCGGTCACTCAGCGCCTGGTTAAAAGCGCGAACATCGTAAATGCCTTTACCGTGGTATGAGCCTTCGCCAGTAAGATCCTGATAAGCATCCGAGACAGTACTGGTATAGGGATCAATACCGACAGGATCGGAAAATAGTCTGCTGAATGGGGAACCGCTTGAACTCGGCAACGATGCAGAGACTCGCGGCTGGATAATAGTATAGCCTGAGAGCACATGCCCATTCTCGTCGAAGCGAACATGGTTAAGGGGATGCGCCAGTGTTTCGATCAGGCGACGTGCGGCTCCAAGAGGTAGTTGAGTGTCGCTGTCGAGTGTGATCACATATTTTATTGATGTGAGTTTTGCGGAATCGCCGACTTTTACAAGATTTTCCAATTGCACCTTCCGCGCACCGACGATCAGGTTGTTCAGCTCCTCAATTTTCCCCCTCTTGCGTTCCCAACCGATGTACTTTTGTTCGCTGTCGCTCCACTTCCGCTCTCGATGGAACAGAAAGAAACGCGGTTCACCATAGCGCTCGTTAAGTGTTTCGATGCACTGGATGGCAGTCCTAAATAGTCTTTCGTCGGAATCACAACGCGGTTGGTCGGCGTCTTTGTAATCTGAATAGAGTCCGTAGATCAGATTGGCTTCTTTATTGCCGAGAAAGCGAATTTCGAGTTTCTCTGCCTCAAACTTAATCTTATCCTCATCGATCAACATCATCGGAACGACGACCAGAGTTCGGTATTCATCAGGAATCCCGGTGGCGCTGAAATCCATCTTCGGAAGAGAGTTCGAGGGGAAGAGGCGAATGATGATGGTGTTCAAGAGATCGAGAGAGAGTTGACTTGCCGGAAAAAGCAGAAGTATAGTAAAGAGTGCCTGCAACAACCAGGATTCGGCGCGTAGTCCAAAGAAGAGAGCTAATCCGATCAACGCTGCAGTGAAGGCTCCCATGCTGATAAAGAACAGCGACGAGTGATTACAATGAGCCCAGCGCAGCGACCTGAAGCGTAGTTTCTCATGACAAGCGATGAGCCGGGCAAGCTCGCCTCGCTTATCGCCGATCAGATATGTACCTACATGGGACTCTCTCGCATCCAGTCCAGAGTCTAACCTGCCGCTTATTGCCAGATCGATGGCCTTTTTAGCGATCTGAAGCTCCTCGACGCCCGATCCTCGCTGAAGATCCTCAATAGCCCGTCGGTAACGATCACGCGTACCGAAATCCATGTGAGGGTATATCCCGGCAGGATCTTCCCGCAGTTTCTTTTCTACCCAACTCAGTTTTTCAAAACACTCTTTCCAGTCTAATAAAGAGAGCTGACGTAAACTAGTAAAGGCATTTCCGATGGAAATCAGATCTTTCGCCTGCCGGGTTTTGGCTTTGGCAGCAAGATCGGTAGGAGGTTTGTGGAAGATGTGTTCGAGCCAGTTCAGCACAGGAGCGAGAGCCGCTTGTTCGTCGTAAAGGTAGTCAATCAACTGGGATGCGAAGAATGGGCTTGGATTGGGATGGTTAGTTGTAAGCTCCACCATGATGGCAAAGAGCTGATCAGGATTGCGACGATTTGAAGTGATCAGGCGGTTTGCCCAGAAATCTGCGATCTCCTGCTCACGGAGTTCGCTGAAGGCACGACTGGCAAGCCGTTCAATACCCTCCACAAGCGCTATACGCACCATCTGAGGGAATGACCAGAGTTCTCCTATCGAAAGCGGCACAGCGGTTTGATATGCTATAATAAAGGCGAGAGCGCTCTCTTCATCGATTCGTAAGTCGGTATGTTCGGCCAGATCTCGCGCAAGACTATATACCCGGGGGAAGCCGTGGTTAAATTCATTTTGGAGCGTTGGGAGTTGACGGTAAAACTGCCTCGGGAGGTTCAGTCTTACATCGCGCGCGTTGCTCTCGAAGATATATTCATTATCGAGGAGCCATTCTGCTGTCGGCGGCACGCTTAACTGCAAATGTGACGCTTCAGTTAGATCAAGACAGATTCTCTGAACCCATCTGCGACTAAGTTCCAGTCGCTTCAGTAATGCTGTGTTTCGTATTGGTCTGGCGTCAATCTGGTGTTCATTGGCCAATCGCCTGGCTCGTTCACAAAGTTGTGTCAGACTAAGAGGCGTCTTGTGGTTGGGGACATTGTTGAGTTCTTGAGAACGGGATTTGCGCTTGGGATGCAGCACAAAGACGGCAGGCGGAATTTCACCGGTTTCCAGCATGATGGTCATCGGAATCCGAAGCTGCTCAATCGGCGCTTGAAGAAGGAGAACTGTCTCGCCATTGACAAGCCAACGGGAATGGTTGGAAATTAACTTTCTTTCTATACCAAATATTGATCTTCTTATCAGAACAAAACTTAGTAGCGCTCCGATGACTCCTGCGACCAGCGCTGACCCAAAGACGAAGGGCATCAATTCGAACAGGCGCTCAGGCCGTTGCAAAGAGGAAATGGATAGCGCCGCTACCAACCCGACCAGAATAAACGCTAAGATTGCTCCAGAAATCTGAAGCCGGATAAATGGATCGCCAGAGCGAATTTCTCCATCGACGCCCTTACTCACCCAGGCGACGCGTCTGAATCCTTTCTTTCGCAACGCTTTCAAGGCGTCTAACGCTTCATGGCGCTTCACGAAATAGCCGACTAAAATGGCTGGTTTCATGTGGTTGCCAGAATGCGCTTACGCTCTCGGGGAATCGTATTTGGAATATGAGGATCGACCGCTGATTTACCTTTCTGAGGAGTGTGCTGAAATGTCTTCACTATACCGAGAATTAAGAGCGGTATTGCGCCAATTCCCAACAAGATCAAACAATCGATAAATGGGACGGGCGACGCCTTTAGCAAACGGCCGAGAGTCTCATTATGTTGACTCAGTACTTGTATGCCAATCGAAAGTGCAACCACGAAAACCAGTTTGAGGTTGGAAAGGAAGGCGATCTTCCAGACTGGCTTGGTTTCGCTTCGAGCCCCAAAAGAACGCAACAGTTCCGCAAAGACCAACGTGGTGAATGCGTAAGTGCGAGCAACTTCTTCGGTTCCTGACTTCAGCATATAAAGAAAGACAAATAAAGCGACGCCAGCCGTCAGAATACCGGTGAGCGACATCGTCCGCAAGAATTGGCTATTCGTGATCCGTTCTAACGGATGGCGAGGGGCGCGCTTCATAACGTCGGGATCAATCGGGTCGGCAGCGAGAGCCAAAGCTGGCAACCCATCGGTCACCAGATTAATCCACAGCAATTGAATTGGCAGCAGCGGCATCGGGAGCCCGGCGATTACGCAGACAGTTATCAGCAACAGTTCGCCGGTATTGCCTGCGAGCAGGTATTGAAGCGTTTTACGGATGTTATCGTAGATACCCCGTCCCTCTTCCACGGCGTTGACAATCGAAGCGAAGTTGTCGTCTGTGATAATCATGTCAGACGCCTGCTTCGTGACCTCGGTCCCGTTACGCCCCATAGCGATTCCGATGTCGGCTCCTTTGAGCGCGGGAGCGTCATTAACGCCGTCTCCAGTCATCGCGACGACAGCGCCTTTCGATTTCCATGCGCGAATGATTCGGAGTTTGTGTTCAGCCGAGACACGCGCAAATACGGCGATCTTGGATACGCGATGCTGGAGTTCGGAGTCAGTTAGCTTATTGACCTCGATTCCTTCGATCGTCACATCTTCCGGCTTGGCGATGCCGATTTCCTCCGCAATGGCTTTCGCCGTGTGAGGATGGTCTCCGGTGATCATTACTACTCGGATACCCGCATCGTTACACTTTGCAACGGCGTCCTTTGCTTCGGGGCGGGGCGGATCGTACATACCTGAAAGACCGACAAAGACGAGATCATGTTCAACAGTTTCGGCGGTCAATTCTTCAGAAGTCGCAGATTCCATATCACGATACGCGGAACCAATCACTCGCAGCGCCTGTTTCCCCATCGCAGCATTCTGAGTCGGGATGTTTTGACGATCCTCATCGGTTAGTAGCCGAACACCCTTACTTGTGTAAATCTGCGTGCATCGTCCGAGGAGCACATCTGGCGCGCCATTAACGAAAGCACTGAGTTTTCCTTCTTTAGTTCTGCGGATCACGGCGCTCAGCTTTCGGTCAGAATCAAAGGGAATTTCCTGCTGCTTAGGCGTTTCCTTTTCGATGCTATCCCGATTACCGCCGATTTTGGAGGCAACTGCGAGCAAAGCTCCTTCGGTGGGGTCACCGATTACTTTCCATATTCCATCTTCTTCAACGAGATGCGAATTGTTACAACCGATAAGAATGTTAGCCAATTCCAACAGAGGCGCAGTCTCTGCCTCAGCCGCCTTCCTGCCATCAATTTGAACCTCGCCAACCGGGCCGTAGCCTTCACCAGTAACTTCGTACCGCTGTTCGGCAACGTAGAGCGCGCGAACCGTCATTTCGCCGACTGTGAGCGTGCCGGTTTTATCAGTGCAGATGACGGTCGTTGAACCGAGTGTCTCTACAGCCGGTAACTTGCGCACCAATGCCCGACGGCGAGACAACCGGAAGACTCCAAGCGCAAGCGCGACTGTCACGACGCCGGGAAGTCCCTCCGGGATAGCAGCAACCGCCAAACTCACAGCAGTCATGAACAATTCGAGGACATTGGTTCCCCGAAATAGGCCAAGCGCGAATAATAAAACGACGATCCCCAACGTCGCCCAGATCAGAACGCGTCCGAACGAGTCGAGTTTTCTCTGGAGCGGCGTTTTTTCCTCTTCGCTTCCCTCTTCGATCAATCCTGCGATACGCCCGAGTTCGGTATTCATTCCCGTGGTTACTACAACCGCTTGGGCTGTTCCAGTTGCAATACTGGTCCCCATGAACACCATATTTAAGCGGTCACCAATAGGGACATCGCCCGACTCTAAAATTGAAAGCTTCTTAGGAACAGCTTCCGACTCGCCAGTAAGAGCTGATTCGATGCATTTTAGCGACGCTGCGGCAATAAGCCTTGCGTCGGCGGCAACCACGTCGCCGGCTTCCAACGAAATGACGTCGCCTGCCACGATACTCGAGGCGGGAACGGTAGTAATGTGACCGCTTCGCCTAACTTTGCCTTGAGGAGCCGTCAGCTTTTTCAGCGCTGTGATCGATTGTTCGGCTTTGTATTCCTGATAGAATCCAATCACTGCGTTGAGGATCACAATGGCGAAGATGGCAAGAGCGTCCCGCGTTTCGCCGAGGATACCAGAAACGGCTCCTGCGGCGAGAAGAATCCAGATGATGAGGCTCTTGAACTGGCTGAAGAACATCTTTAGCGGATTGAACCGCTTGCTTTCCTTCAACTCATTCGGGCCGTCTGTCGCGAGTCGGCTTGCGGCTTCTTGTGCAGATAGCCCCGTCGCCTCAGATCGAAGCTTTGTGAGCGTTTCCTCAATGGATATGCTATACCAAGAGATCACATTCGCCGGTAAGGTATCGGCAGACTTCTTGGTCAAGCGGGTAATGGTTTGCTCATGTTAATTCTATTTGGATTTTATGATTTCAACTCCGCCAGACTCGCACAGAGGCAAGCGCCGAAAATGAAGAAACAGCCGGAGAGGTAAATCCAGAGGAGCAAAGCCATAATGCCTCCCAACGCGCCGTACAACACATTCAGCTTTGAGAAATTGTTCAGATATACTACAAAAAGACTTTCGCTCCCAACCACGAGCACCGTCGCGCACAATGCTCCGATCCAGACTTCGGAGAGTTTCATTGGCTGTCTCGGGGCTAACTTGTAGAACAAGCTGATACCGATGAACATAACAACGAGTGGGACGAAATAGTTGCCTACATCAAAGAGTAGAAATAGAGATTCGTCCGAAGGCGACATTAGGATTCTTAAGCTTCTTAGAAGCACGGGCGTTATCAAGCCGAGCAAGACTGAACCCACGGTCACTCCCAAAAGCATCAAGCTTCGCAACGGCATACGCCAGACACTATGGAATTCCAGTCTCCACGCTCGGTTTGTTGCGGAAATCAGCGTCGTGAAACTTCTCAACGTGGCGAAAACTAACATTGCGAAAGCAACAAAACTTACCGCCTCGCGTGTGTTAATCACGCCGGTGATCGTTCCTGCAATTTCATGTTGCCACTGGTCACTGATTGGGACGTAGGTTTCCATGAAAGCGATGACTTTATTCACTGCAACGTCATGTTTTATGAAAAAAGATGTAATCGTCACGAGTAGGATCATCAAGGGAAACAATGAGAAAAGAGCGTTGAAGGCGAAGGCGCCTGCCCATTGTTCGCCGTCAATCCGCAGGAAGGTTTTGAAAGCCAGACGGGTTGACGGCCAAATAAGTAGATTTGCCTGAGTTATGCGATTTTGCAGAATCATTGTTGCGCGAATATATTCTCTTCAGGTTTGCGGTCCCGATCTGTTATGACCGGTTGTGAATCTAAAAATCTAATAATATGTCAAGCGACATAGGCGATTGACAAAATGGAGGTATTCTCGACCAAAAGCAAGCGCTTCCGGAAACATTATTCATTAGAGACGACACGAGAGGTGGGTATTAAGGATCGTACCGGTTTCACGTAGCGTGAGATGTTGAAGTCTTAGAATCTTTCTTGATTTCTGGTAACCGTGGTTTGTTGTCACTGGTCGCCCATGTCTTTACTGGAATAAGAAGTAGTAAAACCAACAGAGGCTTCTTTGAGGAACGCAATCTTCGGAATAATGGCTCTTCGTCCTACTGAAGACCACCAGCTGACATCACTTCTGTGGTTCCTCGCACAGGACCATGAACCCGTCAACTACTACGACCCCGACTTGCCGATCAAGGAGATGTTCAGCGCCGAATTCCTTCGTCTATTTTTACTTATTTGCAATTGATTTTAGGCTGACTAGGGGCGAACCCAGAGGCACTTCGACAACGTGCAACGTCTATCGAATCAGCGCGAATCTTCTGTTCTGCGCGAAGATCAAACCTCAGACTCAATAACGATCGAGAGCAACGGTCTAAGAATCAGGCTGTAGCTAAAACGGTTATATAACACCAGAGTGTTTAAGGGCGGGTTTCCACGAGGAGGTTGAAGTTTAGGTCATGGATGCGACAGGCAGAGACAGATGCTATGACAGGAAAGACAGGGTGGATCCGATTTGAATTGCACGTCAATGGTCTTTTATAGCGCCATGACCTCTACATGAACTCTAACCAAAAAGGACTCAACTCCTGCGAGCTAAGTCCTTAATAAACAAGCATTGTGCAGAGGAGTCGAGCCCCTGTTACCGGCGTGAGAGTATGCGGTCTCATGATTTTTAAGTTATTGTAAATACGATCCACCGGTTTCATGTAAAATCAAGTAACAGCATCGCATGTGAATGCAAGTGACATCAAGCATGAACTATCGACGACCAGTGTTGTGACCACAGGCCTATTCTGTGGTCACAGAGAACCTTGGGGCAGAACAGAAGTTACTGTTAGACGTAAAAATCGGCAAAGCGCAGTTAGGAAGTGCCGCCTCGACCCAGCCTTACGCTGCCAATTTCAAGCTGGATCAACTTTTGACGAGGCACACCTATTCTGTGATCATAAATACCTTCTGACGGAACAGAAGTTACTGTTAGAAGTGAAAAGGGACAAGAGACTCGGGAATCGCCCGTGGTACCTTTCCCCAAATGGATGTTTGATTTGGATGCCTTCTTGACGAGAGACAGGTTGATTGGAAAAGGCGATCGTTCGAAAAGAGCCATCCTCGGTACTTCATCGGAGTACGACTATCTAACCAGCATCACCTTGCGTGCGTCGCAAAAGCTCGGGGTCTCTATTTTAACTAGATAGACTCCCGAACTTGAACCTTCCGAGTTCCAAACCGCAGAATGAGTGCCAGCTTGAAGGTTATCCGAAACAAGCGTTGCCACCTCACGCCCAGCCACATCGAAGACACGGATCGTAACCCGTGACGCTTCTGGCAAGCCAAACGCCACGCGAGTCAATGCATTGAATGGGTTCGGGAAGTTCTGCTCCAAATAGAACGCATCTGGAATTGTATTCTCAATGGATACAGAGACGACGACTAATCCATCTTGTTGATAGGTCAATCCTAATCCGACGGTCACTAACGCCGCCAATCCTGATTCAATTCCTTCTGCAGAGTTCCACAACTTCAGCTTGAAAGCCTCGTCATCCCGAAGTCCGTCCACAACATCGGTGGTTGGATCGTCGCCCCAAACCGCCAATCCGCACATTCCATCAACCACCGTTCCGACGCCAACAATCCTTCCGTCGTTGTTCTGCGCCGCAATTTGATCCCCGCACAAGACGTCTCGGTTCAGGAAATCGGTGATAAGCAGAGACATGTTGGCTCCAGTCGGTGCTGGTTCACTCCAGTGATGGCCGGATTGCTCATCGCCAGCCTTTTCAGTTAAGGACAAGACTGCTTCATCCGGAGCGGGATACGTCAAGACTACATCCTGCCGGACTTTGATTTGGTAACCTCTTCCTTCGCACCAGGGACTCATATTGGAAAATCCGCGCTCAGGATTCATGAACCTCCCATCGCCATCCTTAGCGATCACAACGTCGTCAATAATATGAGAGAGCGCTCTAAACGACGGCGCTGAGGCCAACAACGGTTGTGTGGGAAGATATGCAACGAGATTCCATCCGGCGTTGAGAGGAATTTCGGAGTAAGGTGCGATCGCTTGTCCGACAATTTCCATCTGGTAAGATTCTCGCATTCTCACCTGATATCCTCCTTTAAGGTCCCAGAAAGGAATATTGCTAAAAACCTGTGCAGGAGCCCAAAAGTGCCCCGAGCCATCTTTCAACAACATAATCGCATGCTGACGGTTTTCACCCGCTAAAGAACGAAATAGGCGTTCTGGATCAGGTCCGCGATTTTCACCTTCAGCATACATATCTTTTGGATCGATGTTAATCGATGCCATATTCCAGCCGGCTGAGAGATGAAGCAGGAGTGTCCTCTCTGCGTCACTGAAGAGTTGCAGCCGTGATTCTCCTCCCTCATTGAACACATCCGATCCTTCGAGGAACTCAGCTGTTGCCGAGAATTCTTGATCTGCAAGATCATCCCAAATCCGGAAGGCAAATGGCTGTCCAACTTCAAATCCGGTTGTTTGCTCCCAATCGGGATTATTGCCAAAGGCAAGTAACTCAACACCACTATTGTCGATCCACAAGGCACCGCCGGCCAGCCGCCCTTCAGGAGTGAAAACCCCGACTTCCCATCCCGTAATCGCGCGCCTGTTCTCAATAGTTATATCTTCTATTTGTAACAGGTGCTGTATGTCGCTTTCAATCCACCCATCCAATTCCTGACTTAACGGATCATCACGACGGAAATGTCTTGGCGTCGATAAGCCTTTAAGCGCATGAACAACGACTTGAACAGCCGGTCGAATTGGGTCGTTCGATTCAATAATGAGGAGCTTTCGGTATGGTTCACCGGCTTCCATCGTCGTCGGATCAATCCCAACCGTTAGGCTCATCCAATCTCCGGCGGCAAGATTCCCTTTACATGGTTGAAGAGAAAGCCAGTCTGGCAGTCCTTCGATAATTCCGTCATCTATTATGCGCCAGTTATCTCTTAGGGCGCCGATCCAAAAGTCCCGACCGTCATGCGCCGGCCCTGCGTAAAGGTAGCACCAATCAATCGGGATCGTTTTCACCGGCCTTGTCTGCCACCTCTCATCTACAGATGCTTGATATAATGTGTCGTTGTCGAGTCCCCACAACTCACCTCCCAAGTGATCGGGAACCCAAGCGATGCTGCCAACAGAGCGATTATTGAGAAATCCCGGCATCTGATTAATGACGGCAACTTCTTCATAGTTATCAATTCGATGGACGTGTATCCGATTATCCCAATCCGTCTTGATAAAGACGTACTCTCGCTGATCAGAAGCCATTCCGACGATTCCGTCCGAAGCGACATCGAACTGATCAATCCGGTCTCCATTTAGGTTATAAATCGAAACCGTCCGACTACCGCCTCCTATCCAAAGGTTCTCACCATCAAAGGCTATCCCGATAGGGGCAAGTTCGACGGCAAAATGTCGAACATACTCGTGGGTGTTTTTCGAAATCCCAACTACTCGTCGCAATTGAGCATCGCAACCCCAGATGAGATTGCCGTCGGAGGTCATCCCGGTGGTGACCATAATTGGTACTTCAAACTCGTCGATCAGGTCTCCTTTAGAATCACGCAAGGGTCCGGAGCTACCTTCTATTCTGACCTGCTGAAGACGGGGTTGCTCAGGATCACTAAAATGTATCCAGAACTCGAGGGTATCTCGTGATTCTCCCTGTCTGTTACCAATTTCGATAATTCGTTCGGCAAGATCACCATCCGTCGGCAGCAATACGAAAAGAGAGTCCCGCTGGTCGGGCAGGTTAAGCTGGATATGAGGGGGAAGCGCTGCCTGCGCAGAGACATTCCACCAGACCGCGCCATCTGGAATATTGGCTGCATTTGTCTCCAGTCGGATCGTAGAGCGAAAATCGCCTGCTTCGGATGGGTGGAAGAGAATCGCTGCGGACACGGATGTGCGAGCCGGAATAGAGCGGTCTGCTTCGGCGATTGAGAACGACCAGTTTTCAGCATCTGCAATTTCGATTTCGCTCAGATTTAATTCGACCGAACCGCGGTTCCTGATGGTTACCGGAATCGAACTGTTAGTTCCAACCCAGCCTCTATTCTTCAGCGATACTTCACCAGCTCCCTCAAAGGGTTCCGGAATTGGATCGCAAGCGATCAAAGGTTCGCCTGCGACGGTCAAATCGATGTTAATAACCTGATCGGGGCGCTCCGGATCGTTGGATCTAAAGCGGATTTCACAAAGGTATTCTCCACCATCTAATTCTGCGGAGCATACCGTCAGAAATAGCTCAAGACTCTCGCCCGCCTGAAGATTCCCCTGATGTGGATCAAGTCTGAAAGGAGGCGTTCTGGAAGAGAGGTAGTCGAGGTACCATATCACCGCTTCACCGGTGCGTCCCCACTGTGCAGTCTCAGCCCAACGATGGTGGTAGCCATCCGTGATTGTTGTCACAAAACAATAACCGTAACCGTACCGATAAGTCAGCGCTACAGGCTCCTCGCGCTCGTTTCCCATTACCATTACTTCATGCCAGTCACTGTTGTCAATCTTTTCGATATCTTCAGTTAAGAAATAACCTAATGCAACCGCTGCAACCTCGCGGAATCCAATCAAACGTTGGTCAGCCCTCCACTCCCAATGAACCGGGTCATTCTCGTTTAAGTAGTTGACAAAAAAGTTATCTTCCGGATTGAGCATAAGCGGTGTATTGGTCTGAGCCTGCATACGACTGCCAGAGTAAACAAGTCCTCCGGGGAAAACCGGTCTGACATTACTGTTCTCTGATCCGGCGCTGTAGTAGATCGCCCCCCCACCATCTACAAAACACTCAATTTCTGCGAGATGCGCATTGTACGATGTAATCCACTGGTCTGATTCGTAATTTCCAAACCAGATAAAGTCGTAACTTTCAAGGTTGACGTTCGCGTTGTCGTACTCATCCCAAGTTCGATACCGATCGTAATCAAGACCCTCGATCTGACGGAAGTATTGCTCAAAATCCCATTGATACCAGCCACACACATTCTGGATCAACAAGCCGCGTCCGTTTGGTTGATCCCGGAGTGGTTCGCGCAACCCATCCTTCAACGTCCGAACTGATCGTAGATTGGACGACATTTTTACCGGACCGCCGGTTGTTTGATGGACCTGACGATGATTGCGATCCTGCCGGTCAAGAATCACAGCCTCGGTTTTAAATACGAGCTCACTTCCGCCTGTATTCTCTGCTTCGATGACAAATTCTTCAGAATCGTCTTCACCCAGATGTACTTCGATTTCCTCCGGTTGCAGTTCGAGGTGAGGCGCTTCCATCGCTCCTCTGCTCGCGATACAGTTGAGAGGATATCCATTCTCCCAATTAGGGTCGTTGGTCATAATAAGAAGTTGAGCCTGTTGCAGGCCTCCCCGCTCTGGATTAGGATCATACCAGACCTGTAATTCCCGGCTTTCATGAGGCGCAACTGTAAAGTCTGCTAAATCTTCATTATTTACTGAAAAGTCGGGATTAGCCTGATCGCGTCGAACTTCCTGTACGATTAGATCTTCAACTCCAACATTCCGTATCATCACTGATCTTGCCGTTGGAAAACCAAAGTAAGCTGCCTCAAAATCAAGTGGCTCCACATCAGGTCCACCGGGAAGGACTTGAATATTGCCATGCCCTGAAACCAGAAGTGCGATTTCAAGCGTTGCATCTGGATTTACCAGATCAAAAGGATCGTTGCTGAAGAATTTAAGTCTGCCTGAATATAAACCCGTTTCCATGCCGGAGGCGTTAAGACTGACAGTTATTTGCGACGCCTCTCCGGTGTTCACAGCTCCGGACTCAGGACGCCAGGACAACCACCCGAACTCGTTAATGCCATCGTCAACAATGTTCACGTTGGCTCTTTGCCAATTTGAAGACCATAGGTCTCGCCCGTCGTGTCCAAATCCATCTATATCATTGCCAACAGCGTTCACCGTTCTGAAATGTTGCACGAGCTGGGGCTCCCATGTTTCAGTATTTACTCGGAACTGCCATGCAAACAATCCGCCCCGCCCTCCAGTCTGCAACCAAAGCTGTCCATCCCGGTGAGCATCTACCCATGCATTTGATCGGTAAAGGTGATTCTGATTATCTTCATTAACAATCAAGTCATGACAGCCTTGGATCGTCCCGATCTGTTCACCTAATCCCCCATTATCGGCGATGCGATAAACGCGGATGGGTCGGTTTCTCCAATCAGGTGATCCTTCCACGAGGAAGAAAAGTCCAAGTTCAGGACTGACGTCTATCCCAAGCGCACCGAAGTTCCCTTGAAATTGTATAGCTCCTAAATTGTTTCCGCCTTGATCGAAGCGGGCGAGTAACTGCCCCTGCCCAAGGGCATAAATCGTTCCGTTATACCAGCACATATCCCCCGTGTTAACCGGTCCGGCGAATTCTGCTGCCAGCTCATAATTATTGAAAGGATCGACTGCCAGAATCAAAGAGGGTTGCCCGCCCTGCCCATATTGCGCCACCCACATCCATCGGTTATCGGAATCCCAAGCGAATCCAGAACGGTAGATACCATCTATCCCACGCGGAAGACGGAACGAAGCGAGAACGTCACCTGCATTATCCCTCGATGGTCCCCTATTAGGTTCATCAGTTCTAAGATTACGGATCGCCCTTTCTGCGTCCCGATCTCGACCTTCATCACGCTCGCCTTCTATCCGCCACTCCAGAACACCGGCCCCATGGTTTTCGATAGAAACGGCAATCTGTTCCGTCTGTCCGGTAGAAAGGTTTGATTCAATTTCTTCGGGATCGATGAACAGTATGGGGCCATCAGTGCTTGTAGCCACAGCGATAAGACTAACCGGTTCAACTCCTTCGTCTGAGAAACTGAAGGTAACAGTTCCCCGATATTCACCGGGACCCGGCGTCTGAAGTACCAGAGTGTATTCCATGGCCGCCTTGCTTGCAACTGCGCCTTGGGTCTGTTGATCCCAATCAGCATAGAAGGCAGCATCATCAGAACTTATTTCAGCCACATGGAGTGTATCTGTTCCATCATTAATTAGTGTTACTGTAACAGAATAGCGACCAATGAACACATCGTCATACGCCTGGTTCCAGTCAAGCAAATCTGGGTAACCATATGCTTCCGACCAGCGAAGAACCGGAACTGGTACTCCTGTAACATTAACTGAAACTTCCACTTGAGAGTCGGGAGTGTGTGGATCGTTTGATTCAAAGTGAATGGTTGCTTCATGCGGTCCGGGTTGCAGATCATTCGTATTAAGAGTCACGATCACATCCTGATCCGACGCCGACTGCAGCTCCCCGAAACGAGGATCTACTGTCACCCACGGAACTCCTTCGGAAAGAAGCAGTAAGTACTCGAGTAATTCTTCTCCGCACGAACCCCACTGCCCTGCTTGGTTGTACATCTGCCATTGACGCCCTGTATAAACTCCCGCAGCAATCACCGATCCATAGCCGTATTGGTACTGCACAATAGTTGGGATTTGAGTCCGAGTCCCGATAGCTATAATCTGATAACCGTCACTGTTTTCAAGATTATCCAACTCTTCTTGACGGTAGGATACTCCAGTAAAAGGGTAGGCGATATTTCCAGAAAAGAACTGTCCTTCCCGCCAATTCATCTGCTGAACTAACCAGTTATCTTCTCCTGATACAACTAACTGCCCATCTTGAAGATCGACACGCGCATCTAATTCTCCGGGAAGTTGAAGCGGCGCTTCATCCATCCCGCCTTGTTCGATGTACATCGAATGTCCATTAGCGATGTATTCTTCGATTTCGGCCAAATGATTCACCCACCAATCCCGGAAGAGGTCACTCTGAGCCCCTAATTCGAACCAGACTGCATCATAGTCATCCAAATTCACTTCAGCCAAACTATCGGGATGGTTCAGCCATTCATAATCGAGGTCGCGAATGGGCTGAAAGACATTTTGCTGAACCCACCCTAGCCACTGCGTATCCTGATAGAGCAAGAAACGGCCTTCCGGATGATCTCTGTGTGGTGAATTGGATTTATCCCCCTCTAAACTCCGGATACTTCTGCGTTCATTGGCGTCATCATCGCCAGCGTCCCGGTTGACTAATTCTACCCGCGCTTCCCAGTTAAGCAACTGATTTCCATCGTTGGCAATATTGATAGTATGCTCTTCAACTTCGTATGAACGCATTTCAGCATGAATTTCGGATGGATCAACCACTATATGTGGGCTTTCCTCTGCAGTTGCCTGTAGAGGGATTACTATCCTGTCCCGGTGCGGATCATTGGAGAGAATGGTGAGCGAATCAGCATACTCGCCCGGTTCGTCACATTGGAATCGAATCTGGACGATTCTTGACTCATCTGGTTCAAGGTCGAAAGCTTGTACTTCAGGCAAGAAGCTTGCTGTTCCACAAGAGATCTCCTGCACAGAAAGAGATTCATATCCATCATTTGTGAATGTTGCTGGTATCTCATATGGTATCCCGGCAAATACATGTCCTTGGTTGAAGATGTTCCAATCAACTAATGGCTCGTTTGGATCGAATTGTACTTCAGCCGGCCATTCTACTGTAAGGAATGGACCAGCCTCAACCGTGAGTGTCACTGGGACATCAACTTGTGGACAGTCTGGATCGTTGCTGGTTATATGCAGTTGGGCTTCATAACGTCCCGGTGGCTGTTGTCGGGAATCCAATGTAAGTGTGGCAGCGAAACTCTCACCTCCCCCCGCTTCACCTCGCTTTGGCTCGACGCGCAACCAATGCAGTTCCCGAACGCCATCGTCGATGATTCGACAAGTCTGACTATTAGTGAATGTCAGCCATATGTTCTCCCCATCATATGCAATTCCGTCCACTGCTGTGGACGATTCGCCAGTTGGAATTGCCAGTATTCGCCGAGTGATGTTCCAGGTCTCCTCGTCAACTGCGAACTGGAAGATCCAGTCGTTAGAATGGACCCATAATTGTCCCTCGGGATGATCATCGGCCCATTCAATGCTTCCAACACGCCAGTTATTAAATAATTCAGTTGAAAGAGGATCAGACATACCCAATCTTTCACCATTAAGCAAGAATGCATACAGGCGGAGAACATTAGTAGAGGATCCGAGAACCAACAAAACCTCTGTGTCGGGAATGATGGCAACGCCTTGAATAATCACTCGATCCCGGTCAAGATCACCCGGGATCATATCATCCAGCCGGTTTCCCTCAACGTCAAACCGCATCAGATAATTATTTCTTGTAAGCGATTGCGCCCAAATAATATTGTCATGATAAGCTAAATCATAAGGCCCCTCGCGCGGCACGGTGACTATACCGAACCAATCGATCAGACGGAAGTTATTGCTCGGATCGATTTCGATAAATGTCCCGGCCAAATTATTGGCAACCCACATAACATTGCGATCTTCATCCCACGCAAGGTTGTTAGAGACAGCTCCGACCGCGCCGCCTTCCGGCCCATGACCATCAGGAAGATCAAATTCATCAATCACATCACCGGGATTATCACGTCTTGGCCCCTCAGACTCATCGCCTCCAAGATGCTCGCTGAGGCCCTGGTCTCCCTCAGGTTCCGATAATATCTCCACCTCGATGCCAAACCTCAACACTCCGCCGCCTACGTTGGAGATTGTCAGTTGAGCGGATTCAGCCTCGCCGCCTTCGATTTGAATATCAAACCTCTCTGGCTCGATTTCGATTGAAGGAGCAACCGTTGCAGTCGCATGCAGTGAAAGTTCGATGATCTCTTCGTCGGGATCGTTTGTATGGATGGAAAGGGTGGGAGCACATTCGATCGGCCGATCCGGCTGGAATTGAAGATGGAGCGTAGTCTGTTCTCGGCGATGGACTATTGGTAACTGCTCCTCGCTGATAGTGAACATCTCAGCGCCATCGCCATTAAACGTGAGATCTTCCAACTCGAGATCGACTATCCCTTCATTTCGGATAATAATTGGAGTCACGTAGGTTGTTCCAGACCACATATCCTGATGAAGTTGATCAAAGTCTAATTGGTCAGGAAAACCCCAATCGCGGGACCAATACAACGCCGCATCCGGAGCTTCGGCGACTCTTAGTTCAATTGGAACTATCAGGTCTGCATTCTCGAGATCGTCGGTGTAGAAGTTAAGGTTTGCCTGGTAGTTGCCTGATAGAAGTAACTCTGAAGAAAAATCGGCTTGTAGTGAAACCTCCTCACCACTGCTTATTCGACCCGAAGCAGGTTCGATGCTTACCCAGGAGCGTCTCGCTGCCCAATCGGCCCAGAGGAAGAAATTCCTTGCAAGCCATCTTGGCCCGTTATCCATCCAACCTTCACACCAAAACCCAGTTACATTCATTGTCGAAGCACATACATGTCCAGCCCCAAAATCCCATGTTGCTAGGGTGACCCAGCGATCAATATCCGCCTGAGCAATAAACTCCTGGTGATATATTATCGATAGATTAGTTATGCGTTCATTATTAACAAGTTCACTTCTGTATAGGGCTCCATCACTCGCAGAGTGGCCAACAATCTGATCTGGTGAATCGTCCCCCACTTCGTTAACACGACCGTAGGCAAGTGGATTTGAGGATTGAATTCCACCCTCGAGAAAATTTCTGTCTGCATGAGTCGCAGCGCCATAGTAATAGAGAACTTGTCCGGGCAGAACAAACGGCAAGGGATTGTGAGTAGTCATATGGGCCGCCAGAATCAGGACGCCGCCGCTCTCGACCCATTCGTCAATCAGGCGTTTGTTTACCCAGTAGTGGTGGTAGAACAGGAAGTCATTGCGATCAGAGAAGACTAATACATCCCACTGGTATAAATCGGTCTCTGCAAGTGCCTCTGGTTGAATTTCGAGAATGTTCCCCTCGGGCACACCCGCCTCTAATGCTCCTTCCAGCATCGTGTGACGTCCGTTGCCATCTGGATCAGAAGACAGTATCAGCACGCGTAGGTGTTCGACGTCCTCGACGGATGGGTCTTCAGTCACATCTATGCTCGTGGTGAAATCTGTTCCAGCATCGCCTTCATTGGAGATCACCAGATCGATCTCACCATTCGAGCCGATGACTATCTCCGTTAAGAGAGCTTCCGGAGAGGCGTGAAGGTTTGCATCGTCGCGATGAATATCGCCACGGGCTATTTGTCCTGTCGCTAATTGGCTAAAAACGAGCATTTGACCGAGCGAAAGGGTAAGGATATTTGGAAAGTAACCGTGCATGAGGTAAACCTCTAATAAGAATCTCGGACTTACTACATCCGGATGTTATCGCAAAGCTACCGCGGGGATGTTCCTGGCGTCAATTCCGTCAGAAGGACATTACCGGACAGATAGACTATTTATGATTGCCAGACGCGACGCAATCTTTGTAACGTAAAGTGCGCTTCTAAACCGTCGTCCTTGATCAAATCTTCGAACGTTTTAGCTGCCAATGCGATGGAAGAAACGTCAAGGTCGATTGAACTCTTGGCGTTTCGATCTCGATCTCAGCCTGATTGAACCAGTGGGATCTTCCAAGAATCTTGTTTTCGCGCACCGCATTGAGAGTGACTTCCGCTATCTCTTTGATCACTCTAACGAAGCCGATATTGGTCTTGTCGCTCCAATACTTATTGCAGATCATCACGCAAAGACCATAGGCATGTATCTGCATGTGGCGGTAGAAGGCATGGAGCTGGTCGTGCGTTAGTTCTCGGAGTTTGAGGTCGCTTTTAAAGACCTCAAACTCTTCGTAATTGACTTGCATGAATAGATCTTCGAAGCTATTCCGCTCTACTTGAAAGGAAACATAGAGATTCTTAAACTGTTTGGCGAAAAGAAGCTCGCCGATCCAGATATCGAGATGAGGTTCGCCGGTATATACCGAGATCACATACTCGCGGAATAGTTTGCAGATGCTTTCTGCGAGCGCCTGTTTCAACTCTTGAATACTGGCGAAGCTACTGTATAGGGGCTGAACAGAAGAATTCAATTTGGCCGCGATTCCCTGGGCAGTAATGGCATTCAGCCCCCCCCCGATAGCGATATCGAGCGCGGCGGTAAGTACATCTTCACGGGTAAATTTTATCTGCGGGGGCATTGTTTCCTTGATGCTGAAAGTGTCAGGAGAATCAGGAAAGAAGCGCCCGATTCTCCGAAAGCGAAATATCAGAAACGTTATCTAACGCATGTAATATAACATACGCAATATTACATGTCAAGCCTCATGAGAACTTTTTTTAGCTCGATGATTATTCCTTTCGACCAAAAACGTGCTCAACATTTCCAAACGGATCATGCCGACCATTCATACCGCCGGTATCATCACATTAACAATTACTTCACCAGCGTTATTTTCCGGTGTGCCTCGTCTTTTTTACATCCGTGCTTAATATGGCTTGATTGCTCGGCCTGTCCAGTCTATTTTGAGGCATGACTCAAACCATCCTCAACATTCTGAAAGCCCTCCTTGGCTACCTCAAAAGCCATGAGCAACTCGTCCAAGAAAATCTGGAGCTCCGGCAACAGATCATCGTTCTGCAACGATCCGTTCAAAAGCCAAAGTTCAAGAACGCCGACCGCATCCTGTTTGCTTGGCTCTCGCAAAACTGCCGGACTTGGAAGGATGCTCTTATTATAGTAAAGCCTGAAACCGTAATCAAGTGGCATAGGGCTGGCTTTAGATTGTTCTGGAAGTGGAAATCCCGTGCACGAAGGGGAAGAAGAAGGAAGGACGCTGTAATCAGGGCACTCATCCGAAGGATGTGCGACT
>Ga0247841_10002106_pt1 | contig 41039 bp, 40 predicted proteins | sample LaCruzMarch2015__2_FD_192410 | JGI IMG/M metagenome (GOLD analysis project Ga0247841, IMG submission 192410) | Freshwater microbial communities from meromictic Lake La Cruz, Castile-La Mancha, Spain - LaCruzMarch2015_18m | ecosystem: Environmental > Aquatic > Freshwater > Lake | place: Spain...
GCGCAGGGCGCAGTTTTTTGGAAGTTTGCCGTTGTGCCGGTTGGGGAGATATCGGTTATCACAATAGGTGGACGATGGAGTTTAATAATTCTTCCGCTACGCACCATATCCCCCTAAAGGTCGGACAGCGCTACGCCCAATTGGTTTTCTTTAAGGGCAGGGAATTGGCAGCAACAGATGCGGATTATCGACAGGAAGGAAAGTATCAAGCCAGTCTTTCACAGGGAGTTAGATCGCAGTGGACACCGGAAACAATGCGCCCCGCGATGTATCGTGATAATGAAATAACATGTGCTGATTGCAAACAAAAAGTTTATTATCGCTGTGAAAATCAAGTGTGTGGAAAGGACGGATCAGATGTTTTAAGTGAAATTCCCAAAGAATGCTCGGCTTGTGGCTCACGGATTAGGATATACGAAACTCCTCCCGCAAGCGGGAAAGTTTGGCCACTCTATGATGTTTGTGTGGATTGTGGGCACATTTTTAATAAATGGCAGCACAATTCGCGCTTAGATAGCCGCAATTTCCGCAAGGAGCAGGAGAATATTCGCGGCCATGCGCAACTCTGTGATAAGTGCAATGTCGGTTATAGGCATTTTATTGGCGGCGATTACGAAGTTTGGATGCCGGATGCTAGTTGTGAAAAAAAATGATTCGCCCAAATATTCAAAATTTAATTCCGTTCTTTGTTTCCGGCGAAGTGCCCAAGAGAGCTGAAAATAACGATGATGCTCTTGAGATTCACGCCGCCACTCAGCAGGTAGATTCCGCTTACGAAAGTTTTCGTAATCTTCTGGATCCGGGCGATGAAGATGTTTTGCGCCGTAAGGCTATTGCTCGCATCATAAATTTGCGATGGGGCTTTTCTGAGGACAGTGAAAAATTTTCCCTGGCGGTATTAAAAGATTTGGTGCGTGGCCATTATATTCCGGTTAACACTTCGCGTAGTGGCTATGTAGAAAAAATTGCAAAAGTTCTCGAGAAGAATGTTAATTTTGTAAAAATTAGTAAGGGAATTCCTCCCAAATGGCTTTTGCCAATGGCGGCCGCGGAAATTGACAGAGTTATATATCCTCGAGAAGGGGATGATGCTTTAGTTTATGTTTTCTTTGAAGACATGAAGCAGCGTGTTGTTTGGAAAGATGAAAACATAGAAGAGGAAGACAGAAATACCCAGCTTTTTTTGGCTTGCCATCGTGTGTTAGCAAAAACAGACGAAGCGGAGCTCTTTTGGCACCTTTTTCGCACTGCCGAGCCGGCATGGGAAGGTGAACCAAATGAAGATGAACTGGCTACAATTGTTGGACGTTTCTCCCATATTCAAAATGACATAGAAAATGCGCTGCATTCCAATGTGGCAGTACGTGTTATACGGCGTCTACATGCTCCGGCTGTTCCATATCGCATTTTACGCGACATTGTGCGTCTACCGAACGCTGATTCTATTATTACAAACGAAAAACTTTTGGGAGCAAGCGTGCAGGATGCTTTATTTAAACGTATTAAGCGTACGGAAAAACAAATGTTGAAACGTGTTTGGCATGCCGCCGCGTTTTTGTTTTTAACAAAAGGAGTTTTAGCGGTTTTCACGGAAATTCCTTACGAATTATATTTGGGCAGTGTTAGATATATACCTTTCGCTATTAACATGCTTTTTCCTCCAGTTTTGTTATTTCTGATGGCGGGAAGCGTTCCTCGCCCGGGAAAGGAAAATACGGAGCGTCTTATTAACGCGGTGCAGGATGTTGTGGATGGAAAAGTTTCTTCATCTGACATAACAATTGATTTGGTGGAAAGCAAGACATTTCGCACTGGTATGTTTGCCACATTTTATTTCTTCAGTGCCATTATCTCATTTTTGGTTATTGTGTGGATTCTTGACATGGCGAACTTCTCTATATTGGGCGGATTTTATTTCATTATTTTTCTTGCTTTGGTTAGTTTTCTTGGTTTGCGCCTACGCTCAACCATGCGTGAATATCGTATTGTCGCACCAAAGCAAAAATTCGGCTCTTCTTTGTTGGATTTTTTTACGATGCCCATTTTGGATTTTGGGCGCGAGTTGTCTTTGCGGGCTTCGCAGATTAACATCTTTTTGTTTTTATTGGATGCCGTTATTGAAGCGCCATTCAAACTTTTGCTTGGGTTGGTAGAAGAGTGGTTTTCGTTCTTGCGGGAGAAAAAAGAAAAACTATACTAGAACATATCTCAAAAAAAATGGGAGAATTGGTCAAAAATTATCATAGCATCGCTACTACCAAACTTCGGCAGGATGCTCTGAGTATTTTTGAGCAGGGGATGGTGGCGGTAAAAACAGAAACGGCACTGCGCAGAAATATTGCTGTGAATGGTGCGAAGCTGAAGGTCGGATCAAAAGTCTATGATTTGAAGAATTTTGAAAAAGTTTTTGTTGTGGGATGCGGAAAAGCGTCTCTTGAGGCGGCGCGTGTATTGGAAAAAATGTTAGGCAAGAGAATTACGTCAGGAATAGTGATTGATGTTAAGCAAGGAAAACTCAAACACATAAAAAGTTTTGTCGGAACACATCCGTTTCCCAGCACAAAAAATTTGCAGGCCACAGGACAAATTGTGGCTATGCTTAAAAACGTCGGTCCTCGAGATTTGGTAATTGTTATCGTGTCGGGTGGCGGCTCGTCTCTGCTTTATTGGCCGCACAATGTGGGTCTGAAAAATTTTATTTGTGCCACGAAAAATTTAATGAGATCCGGAGTGGCAATTAGAGAAATGAATATTGTGCGAAAACATTTATCCGCGATACAGGGTGGTCAACTGGCGCAATTGGCAAAAAAATCATCTTTGATAAGTTTGATTTTTTCCGATGTGCCGGGGGACGACATCGGCACAGTTGCTTCCGGGCCTACAGTAATCGATGAATCAACAGTAAAAGATGCCATGAGAATCTTGTCTAAATATGATATTTCGAACAAGTGCAATATTACAAAAGGGGATTTATCTGAAACACCGCATGATCAAAATATTTTTCGCAAGGTTCAAAATGTTTTGGTTGTAAATAACGGATCAGCCGTGAAGGCGATGGTGGCAGCAGCGCGCAAGCTTGGCTATCGTCCACGCATTATTTCAACAGCGCTTACGTGGGAGAGTTATTCGCTAAGACTATAAAACCGGGAGAAGCGTTAATTGCGGCTGGAGAGACCACTGTAAAGGTGATAGGCAAAGGAAAAGGAGGTCGCAATCAAGAAGTTGTACTTGGTGCGTTAAATTATTTAAAAAATAATACCCTGATTTTATCTTCGTCTTCTGACGGGCGCGATAATTCAGATGTGGCAGGTGCTTTTGGCGATGAAGATGTTTTGAAAATTGCCGGCAAAAATAAACTTTCTGTTAAAAAATACTTGGACAACAATGATTCGTTTAATTTTTTCACGCGAACAAGCAGTCAAATAATCACTGGCATAACAGGAATTAATGTTGCTGATTTCGTTATTGTTTTGCGGGGAAAGTAATAGGTAAGTTTTTAACCGAACAATTTAGTTGTTAATGCTTTCGGACAGTCTGAGATTAAGAGAGTTGGTCGTCGTCTCCTCCCGTGACAAGGGGAGGACGGGATGGGTTTGGCGTAAATTGTCTTCATCCACTGACACTGTTTTTTGACAAGTCGTTTTTTGGGGTGGATGATGTTGGAGGAAGGAGGGGGTGGAATATGCACAATCGGTCACAAATGATCGCGCATTTTAGGGAGCATCAAAAATATCCTGCGCAAAAGACTGATTTGGTTCGCACATGCGAAAATTTATCCGATCTTGAGCCAGAAGATCGGCAGTGGCTCCGCGAGAGCTTAGATGAACAAAGGTACAAGACGGCGGGGGAGGTTATAGAGAAGTTAGGTTGGTAAATTAAATGGTGTTTCCGGAGAGAGGGCCTGCAAAGGCCTTCTTTTTTGTGTAAATTATTGTCATGATATTTGAATGAGCAGAATTAGTATTTTTGGGGATAAAAAAGATGTTGTCAGTTTTTATTTGTTAGATAATACGGTTGGCTTCTCTTTTAAAGACCAAAAAGATATTCAAGCAGTAAGGAAGAATAGGCAAAAGGCTTTTAAATCATTGAATATGGGATTGGCAAGTTCAGTATTTTGTCAGCAGGTACACGGCGATAATGTACATATTGTTGCAACTGATGATATTGGTAAGGGAAGTAATGACTACGAAAGTGGTATATCAAAAACAGATGCCATGATTACAAATTTACCAAATGTTTTCCTGGCTATTTTAGTGGCTGATTGTGTTCCTGTGCTTTATTTTGATCCGTTGCATAAAGTGGTTGGTGTGGCACATGCGGGTTGGCGGGGGACGATGTTGAATATTGCTGGAAAAACAGTGCGGAAAATGGTTGATGAATTTGGAACTAACCAGAAAGATATTTTGGTGAGTATTGGGCCATCAATTGGGCCAGATTGTTTTGAGGTAGGAAAAGAGGTGATTGTTACTGCAAAAGAGAATGTGCTCGAGAATTTTCTAATTTATAAGCAAGAAAAAACTTATTTCGATTTGTGGAACGCAAACAGAGAACAATTATTACTATCTGGTGTCTCGTCGGAAAATATTAAAATTTCTGGAATATGTACGCACTGCAGCGAAGATTATTTTTCTTTTCGACGCGACAAAGATACACGGAGATTTATTGCGGGGATAATGTTGAAAGATAATTCGTAGGCAATAAACCTTTAATTGTCGTATTGTGTGGCAATCCTACTGTGTATTGGGAGTAGCACAAAAATCGTGTGAATGGCACGTTTGATATAGAGAACTTCTGGAATATGCCGGTTGACATCAAGAGTACGATCGCTTGTCCTTTGGCGAGCAATCGGGTTTTTATGTTAATATAAAAAAATAAATATCGGATACAAAATTTTATGAACATGGATGATAATTCCAACCCAATAGCTGAAGGAGTTTTGTCTGCGGAGGAAGTTGGTTCTAGTAAGAAAAAAATATTTTTTATCGGTGCCGGAGTCGTTATTTTTGTGGCCGCTATAATTTTGTCTTATTTTTATTCGGGACAATTAGGAGCTTCTGTTTTAAAGATGGGTGGAGTAAGAACCACTGTGCAACAAGGGCAGGCTTTGACGCTCGTAACTCCAAATGGAAAGGGAATAGCTTACAAAAGAATAGAAATTTGCTCTACAGTAAATAATAAGGAAACTTGTAAAGTTCTCGGTTTAAATTTTAAGACCACGAATGCGAATATTGTTATTCCCATAAAATACGCGCTTGGAAAAGCTTATTTGCAAGTGCTTGGCTTTACTAAAGAGGGAGAGAGAACAATATTGGCGAAAAAAGCTTTATTGATAAAGAAGGGAAGCCCCGCTGCAAGCAACAATGGAGGCGGTGGAGGAGGTGGTGGAGGAAATGACGGTGGAGGAGGCGGCAGTGACTCCGATGGAAGCAATAACGATTACATTTCAACTCCCATTCCTTCGCCAATTGCTGGGAAGTATTGGATCGGTCCGTCTGGCGGAAGTTTTTCTGACGCTGCAAATTGGGCATCATTGAGTGGCGGACAACACACCAGCGAAACGGCGCCAGGTCCTGATGATATTGCGGTCTTTGATGGCGCGGGAAATACAAATTGCACGATGGATGGCGATAATCCGATTAATGTTAAGGGGTTGTATACGATGCCTTCGTATTCAGCGGCTATTACTCAGTCTCAAGATGTGACTATTGGGCAAAGCGGTTTTTATTTAGCTGGTGGTAGTTATGTGGCTTCTACTGACTGGCTCTATATTAACGGTGATTGGTTTTGTTCGGCTTCATTTGTTCCAAAATATGCTTACGTCACGTTCACAAAGGAATCAGGAACCCAAATAATTTCTGGGAACTGTGCTTTTGACGGATTGGATCATACTGGTAAAGGCGTTCTTAAACTAAATAACGATATTGACGTAAATGGTCACTTCGAGAATCAAGGCATTTTTGATACGAACGGTAAAAACCAAAACTATGCGCTAGATCTGAAGTTGACCGAGGGGAGTACTTACATAAAAGGCGGGGTTTTAACTTTCGACGGCTTATATCATAGCGAGTTTAAGGATGATAATAATAATAAACAGAATTTAGGAGTCGTACGCCTTGCCAAAGATTCTCGTGATCCGCTTATTCTGTTAAGCGACATGGTTGTCGATACCATGAAAATTGGGCCGATAAACGACGTTAAAATAGGGGGCTTTGAACTTAAACTGGCCAATAACGGCGCTATCCAAAATGTTTTTGAGATCGTCCCGACAGGCACTTTAACCTCGGATGCATCGGGAATTGTTCAGTTTGATGCTACCAATTCCAACGGTAATGTAATTATTCCAGTGGCAAAGTATGCGAATTTAATGTTCACAGGAACGGAAACGTATGAATTGGCGGGTAGTTTAACCGGAGATTACGGAGTAAGAAATTTTCTAGTGATCGGAAATAATGCAACGCTTGATGTCGGAGAAGGGAATCGTGATATAACGACGGGCAGTTGGTTTACCTTAAATGGCGGAAATTTTATTCCGCGTTTAGGAACGGTTGCGATTCAAGGTAATGAAATTTCAGGTTCCGTACATTTTAATAATTTAACTATTGCTACGGCTTCTACAAAAACGTTTAGTATTTCGCCAAGTGAAGTTGTAATCGTTGTTGGGGGGAAATTGACTTTGGAAGGAACGTCTGGACATATGTTATTATTACGGTCTGGTGCAAGTGGTGTTCCTTGGAGCATCTCCTCAACGGGAACACAATCTCTGCAATATTTGGATATCAAAGATAGTGTTGCAAACCCGTCTCTTGTTTGTGGCAGTACTTGTATTGATTCTGGCAATAACACAGGTTGGACATTTGGTTCATTGTAGTTTTAATCCTCTGTCGCACTGTTGTTTATTCGACGTCATTAAGAATGGCAGAGTAGCTCAGTTGGGCTTTTTTGGGACACTGTGGCTCGACGCCACAGTGTTCTTCGATTCCTGTGCAAAATAGACTTCGCACATTGCGAAGTCTATTTTGTGTACATTTGATTTGTTTCGCAAAGCGAATTTAGTCTCGTAGCTCCGAGACTCCGCGCTTCTGAGCGCGTAGATCTCGGAGTTCTTCGACTTTTGTGCAAACAAGACTTCACGTACCGTGAAGTCTTATTTGTGTACATTGTATTGTTCTGCAAAGCAGAACAAGTCTCGAGTAGCCCCACGGAGAATCGAACTCCGGTTTGCGCCTTGAAAGGGCACCGTCCTAGCCGTTAGACGATAGGGCCAAAAACTTGAGTAAAGGATAAGGGATAATAATCAATAAATCAAGGACAATCAAGGTTGTTTGTCTCCGATATTGGCGTCGTGCTGAAATGTGTTACATTTCTTTTATGAAACGAGTGTTAGCAATTGAAAGTTCTTGTGATGAAACCGCGGCAGCGGTAGTGGAAATGAATAATAGCAATATTTGTGTTGTTTCCTCTGTTGTCGCGTCACAAATAGATCTACACAAATTAACGCAGGGGGTTGTGCCAGAAGTAGCTGCTCGGGCGCACGTGGAGGCGATAAACTTCGTAATTAAGGAAGCAATAAAAGATACAGAAGTTGATCAATTAGACGCGGTTGTTGCGACAACACAACCGGGATTAAAGCCCGCTTTGGTAATAGGAGAAACGGCGGGTAGGGCATTGGCGGCGGCATGGAATAAACCATTTGTCTCCATTCATCATATTGCGGGGCATATTGCGGCGGCATGGCTTGATGAAGATGGAAATATCCCCAATGAATTTCCGGCAATTATTTTGGTTGTTTCTGGTGGACACACTCAGCTTTATCGAATGGATGAAAATTTAAAATTAAACTTACTCGGAAACACCTGTGACGATGCGGCGGGGGAAGCGTTTGATAAAATCGCGCGACTCTTGGGACTTCCGTATCCCGGAGGACCGGAACTTTCCAAATTAGCAACTAAGGGCAATAATCACGCGCATGATTTTCCCAGACCGATGTTGAATTCAAAAAATTTGGATTTTAGTTTTTCCGGATTAAAAACAGCCGTGTTTTACGCAATTCGTGATAAAAAACTTACAGACAATGAAAAGGCGGACGTGGCTGCGAGCGCGCAAACGGCGATAGTGGAAATTTTAGTTAAGAAAACATTGTCGGCTGTGGCAATGGAAGATGCAAAGGAAGTTATTATTGTCGGTGGTGTGGCTGCCAACACTCTTTTGCGTGAAAAAATGCGCGATAATTTACACGGATTATCTCTTAGGGTACCGCTGATTAAATATTGTACAGATAACGCGGCAATGATTGGAGCAGCAGCATTGTTGGGTATAAAAATAGACTAGAAAAGCCGTACAAACGATTATTGCTTTGGGTTTTTTGTAAAACCCTATTTTTGTGCTGTCTTTTTGCTCCTATTGACAAAACTGTCAGGAAGGTGTATAATTGAACCTTGTTTTAAGTCAGACTGTAACTTAGAAAACTCCATACGAAAGGTTCTATTATGGTTCGTACACAGATTTCGCGGCGTAGTTTCATGCAGTTGGTCGGTGGTGCGGTTGCCAGTGCTTACACCATTGGTCATACCACACAGGCACAATCAGAAGTGATTTCGCGTCCTGATCGTGCAGGCAATCCCTACCGTTGGGTGGGCATGTACACGGTTGGCAATCGGATAGGGTGTGGCTTCTTGATCGAGGAAGGCTTTGTTCTCACGGCTGCTCATTGTCTGTTTTACCCGCCTTCGAGAATAACAGACCAGTCGTCAGAGGCCATCACCTTCTACCCGGCAACCTCAGGGTTGGCACTCTCTCGATCGTCAAAACCCTACGGCGGTTTCCGTGTAACGAATTGTCTGCTTTGTCCAGAATGGCGTGAAATTTGGGAAGGATACCGCGGCAGCATGCCGAGCAGCGGTTATTCCCAATACGATTGGGCCATTCTGAAACTCGCAAGGTCTCCGGGCATGGGACACTTCGAACTCGGCGGAGATATTGCTGTTGGGGATCATGTCAGTGTCTCTGGCTATCCCAATGGTGTGTCTCCAAACAACACCCAGCAGACCCATTCTGGTACCATTAGACACCTGACACAGAATCAGGTCATGGTGTCTGGTTTTATCGGCAGGGAGTGGGGAGGGATGAGCGGTGGACCGCTGTTTTGCCGGCAGAGGAACGGACGTTGGGGCGCAGTTGGTGTCCACAGTTGCGCTGAAACGGCCAATGGCTGCAGTTACCACTCGCGGGTCAACGACTACGTCCTGCGGGCGCTCAGAAGTAGCCCGTGATTCCACGGCAAGTTCTTTCATTCACGCGTTCTCGTTTCACCACGAGAACGCGTTTTCTTTTTACTTGAAAAGACAAATCGAACACGTTAAGGTACGCTAGTACTTAACTATGCCCAGTAAATCCAAACAATCCGGACCATACGATCCGAAAAAAATTGAAGAAAAAATTTATCGCTCTTGGGAGCGAGCTAAGGTGTTTCAGCCGGCGGCAAAAAAACCGCGTGGCAAGAAATCATTTTCGATTGTTATTCCACCGCCCAATGTGACTGGATCGCTTCATATGGGGCACGCGTTAAATGCTTCGATGCAAGACGCGCTAACTCGCTATCATAGAATGAAGGGTGATGATACTGTCTGGATTCCTGGCATGGATCATGCCGGTATTGCGACACAGAATGTTGTGGAGAAACAGCTTAGAAAGGAAGGATTAACACGTCACGACTTAGGGCGCGAAAAATTTATAGAGCGGGTTTGGCAATGGAAAGAACAATACGGGAAAACAATCAGCGGACAACTACGGAATTTAGGTGTTTCCTGCGATTGGTCACGTGAGCGTTTTACGATGGATGATGGTTATGTACGCGCCGTTTCAGAAGCGTTTATTCATTATGCCCAGAAGGGGCTGATTTATCGCGGAGACAGAATAGTAAATTGGTGTCCGCGTTGTTCCTCATCAATTTCCGATCTGGAGGTTGTGTATGAAGAGAGAGAAGGGTTTATCTATAATATAATTTATCCACTGGTAGACGGTTCCGGTTCAATTACTGTCGCAACAACTCGTCCGGAAACAATGCTTGGTGATTCGGGTGTGGCTGTTTATCCAAGTGACGAACGTTATAAAAAAATCGTTGGTAAAAAAGTACGTTTACCACTTACTGATCGTGAGATAATGATCGTTTCGGATCACGCGATTGATAAAGATTTTGGAACAGGCGCATTAAAAGTTACGCCTGCGCACGATATTATTGATTGGGAAATCGGTTCTCGTCATAAATTAGAAATTATAAATGTCATTGGGGAAGATGGAAAAATGACAGACAGAGCTGGCAAAAAATATGCTGGCTTGACTGCGGAAGAAGCCAAGGCAAAAGTATTGGAAGATTTAAAACTTGGCGGGCACCTTTCCGGTGAACCGCAAAATATAAAACACAATGTCGCTACATGCGAGCGTTGTGGAACAGTTATTCAGCCGCTTGTTTCCAAACAATGGTTTGTAAAAATGGCTCCGCTGGCTGATCCGGCTATGGAAGTAGTAAAAAAAGAATTAATTAATTTTCACCCGATACGTTGGAAGAAAATTTATTTGGATTGGCTTGGTGGTGTAAAAGATTGGTGTATTTCCCGGCAACTTTGGTGGGGACATAGGTTACCTGTTTGGTACTGTTTGGATAGCGGAAAAAACTCATCCGATAAACATATAGTATTTTCTTCTGTGTGTCCCAAGAAGTGCCCAGAGTGTGGCGGTAAAAATTTCGAGCAAGATTCTGATGTTTTGGATACATGGTTTTCTTCAGCGCTTTGGCCATTCGCTGTTTTTGGTTGGCCGGAAATGACAGATGATTTCGCGCGTTTTTATCCTACATCTGTTTTGGCGACTGCCCGCGATATTGTTGCTCTTTGGGTGGCGCGTATGGTCTTTTCGGGTCTGGAATTCACAGACAGAAAAAAATATTTACCCGCTAAGCAGTACGGCAAAAAAAATCTTAGTCAACAAATTCCTTTTGGAGATGTTATTATCCATCCGACAGTTTTGAATTTAAAGGGGCAGCGCATGAGCAAATCTCTTGGTACGGGTATTGATCCACTTGATTTAATCAATCAATATGGCGCGGACGCCACACGTTTTGGACTTTTGGTGCAAACACAACAAGATCAGCAAGCATTACGTTTTGATGAAAACGCCGTTAGAACTGGAAGAAATTTTGTAAATAAACTTTGGAATATTGGTAAATTTATCAAAATGCCAAAAGGGAAGAGGAGTGCCAAGCCGACCATTTTTGATCAATGGATTTCCGATCGTTTAAATAAAACAATTGGAGAAGTAACGTCTGCGATGGATGAATTTCGTTTTGGCGATGCTGTAAGGTCGTTACACACATTTGTTTGGGACGATTTTGCTGATTGGTATATCGAAGTAAGCAAAACAGATGGCATGACCGATCGCAAAACGGCAATAAGAATATTTCAAAGTATTTTGAAGTTAGCACATCCATTTATACCATTTGTGACAGAAGAACTTTGGAAGGAATATAGTGACGAGAAAAAAATGTTGATTGTTTCATCTTGGCCAAATACAAGCAAGGCAAAAACGAAAATTGGAAAAGATGTACAGGATTTCCAAAACATTGTTAAAGAACTGCGTGGTACTCGATCGTTGCTTGGTATTTCTGCAAATCAAGAGCCGGTTATCTATTTAAAAATAAATTCAAAATTAGGTTTTGCCTTACCTGTCGTTGCGCGTCTTTCAGGTTTTTCCATCATTCTTGAAAAACCGGGAAAAGATTGGGTAAAATTATCAGCTAAGTCTGGTTTAAAGGTTTATTTGTCGCGCGATGTTGTTTCATCACTTCCTATTGATAATCGTTTGGCAGCGTTGAATTCTGATATAGAAAAAATAAAAGAAGAAATTGTTCGTATTGAATCTCGGCTAAAACAAATGACTGGCAAAGCACCAAAAGATATCATCAGCGAGCAAAAAAATAATCTGCAATCCAAAAAGAAAGAAATATCTTCAAAAGAAGAGGGTATAAAAGAGTTGCAAAATTTATCTTCCAAAGTAAGTGCAAAATAGAATCGCATTAGCGAGGGGTTTTTACTAAATAATTGCTGTGTTATAATCTACCCATATGGAAGCTCGCAGATCTCTATTCCAACGTTTAACCGGGTCATCTGGCCATGATGTGGATATTGAATCGGATGATGATGAACAGGTAATAGAAACACGTTCAGAAGAACATGACGGCGAAGGGGCCCCCAAAAGTGTTGTTAAAAGCGAACGCTCCGGAATGGAAGATCAAGAAGGGCAACTAACTGTGGATGTTTACCAAACGCCTGAGTTTATTGTTGTGAAGTCCACTATTGCCGGAGTGAAGCCGGATGATTTGGATGTTTCCATCACAAACGATATGGTGACCATTCGTGGTACGCGTCGTCATGATGAAGAAGTTACAGAAGATGATTATTTTTACCGCGAATGTTATTGGGGGTCGTTTTCCCGTTCGATAATTTTGCCAGTGGATATAGTTTCCGAAAAAGTTGATGCTTCTCTTAAAGACGGTATTTTAACAATCCGTATTCCAAAAGCCGACGCGCTTCTGACCAAGAAAGTAAAAGTACGCGGATTCTAGTTTTGGAAGCTCGTCTTTGCGGGGCTGCCAGAGCATGCCGAAGCAATCTCCAAAAAAATAAACACTATGAATGTTATACTCGTGAGAATAGAAACGTCTTTTTGTATAAAAATGTTATTGTTTGACTCTGTTTGTGGTTGGGGATTGCTTCGCTTTGCTCGCAAAGACACGAAGCCATGATTTTCTGGTTTTTTGTTTTTCTCTTACTTTCCGCCGGTATTCTTACTGCTTATGCCGCGTGGAAGGGTGCTCCCTACGTTCCTACCCCAATGCTTGCTGTTGAGGCCGCGTTAGACTTAGCGCAAGTAAAGAAAGATGAAATTGTGATGGATTTAGGGGCAGGTGATGGCCGTGTCGTCGCTTCGGCAGCCAAACGGGGAGCAGAGGCGATCGGCTACGAATTGTCTCCTTTTATGTGGGTGATTGCCAAACTAAATTTATTGCTTCACGGACTCAATGGAAAAGTATTGTTGGCTGACGGTTTTAATGCCGATTTTTCTAAAGCGGACGTGATTTTTCTTTTTCTCATGCCGAGAAGCATAAAAAATTTATCTGAAAAATTAAGCGCAAAAACTCGTCCCGGTACCAGAATAGTTACGTATGTTTTTGGATTGTCCGATTGGGAATTAGAAAAAGAAACAAAACCAAAAGACTGTGCCAAGGTGCAACTTTATATTAAAAAATGACCTCAATTATCAGACCGTCTGAAAACATAAAAGCCGTGTCATCCCTGCAAAAGCAGGGATCAGTTTTTGACTTATTAAAGCCAATCTACGTTCATCGGATTCCTGCTTGCGGCAGGAATGACACGTTTTCGGACAGTCTGATCTAATTTTCTTCCACGCTGATTTGTGCTCCCAGGGCTGAAAGTTTTTCCGCTAAAGATTCGTAACCGCGATCAAGATGTTCGATTCCCGAAATTTTGGAAGTGCCATCCGCCATAAGAGCGGCAATAACGTAAACAAAGCCGGCGCGCAAATCAGGGATTTCCAAATCAGCAGCTTTAAATGATGTTGGTCCACCTATTACAGCACTGTGGCTAAATGTCATCTCGCGAAATCTGCATTCATATCCACCCAAACAATCGTTAAACAATGTTACATTAGCGCCCATTTTTTTAAGACCTTCAAAATAACCAAAACGTTTTTCATGCACTGTTTCATGGATTACCGACATTCCTTCGGCTTGCGTTAAGATGAGGGAGAAAGGTGGTTGCCAGTCGGTCATGAAGCCGGGATGCGTGCCTGTTTCAACCGTAGTGCAATGCAAATTGCCGTTGTGGTAAAAAAGAATGCCGTCTTTTTGTACCTCAAAAGCACCGCCGACTTTTCGTAGTACATTTAAAAAAGTTCGCATATCTTGTTGATTAATACCTCGTACCAATACGCTTCCTTTTGTGGCGATTGCTGCGGATGCGAACGATGCCGCTTCAATGCGGTCGGGGGCCAAACTGTGCTCTGCGCCGGTTAATGACTTAACGCCTTCCACAACAAAAGTACGTTCCGGTTCATGAAAAATTATTGCGCCCATTTTTTGCAGTAAGTCTATCAGTTCAATAATTTCCGGCTCCACGGCGGCGTTTTTAATTACAGTTTTTCCTTCTGCTAACACAGCGGCCAAAAGCAGGCTTTCTGTTGTCATTACACTCGGATAGGGAAGAGTAATTGATGTTCCTGTAAGTTTTTTCGCGCGGAAAATAGTGCTGTCACCCTTTTCTTCCACTTCTGCTCCCATGGCGCGGTATCCTGCAATATGAAAATCAATCGGTCGCGGACCAATTTTATCTCCGCCCGCAATGGGAATTTCGGCGATACCGTTACGATGCAGAAGAGGACCGACAAGCATTATGGGGATTCTATTACGACCAGAAAAAGACGCGAGGACATTGTCTTTCTGTAATTCTGGGGAAGTTAAGGAAATGACTGAGCCGTTTATTTTATTCCAGTTTATTTGTGTTCCCAAAGCAGAAAGAAGCTCGATAGTGAGATCTACCTCTCCGACTTTTGGAACGTTTGTTAGGATTACTGGCTCTTGTGTGAGCAACGAAGCAACCATCATTTTTGTGATGGTATTCTTTGAACCGCCGACAGTTACTTCACCTCTAAGAGGCGCGCCACCGGTGACGATATATGTTTTACTCATGCACACATATTACTATTTAAGATCATTTTGTCAATGGTAATTATATTATATTATGGTATTGTAGTGGGGTGAGGAGTAATAAAAAAGTTTGACTTACTGCGCGTAAACCAAGAAACTTAGTTTATGGCTAAAACATACATCATTAAAGGAGGTAATCCCTTACACGGACAAGTCAGTGTAAGCGGTTCACGCGTGGCGGTAACAAAAATCATGATTGCTTCGTTACTTACACAAGATCCAGTACGCCTTAAGAATGTGCCGGAAATAGGTGAAGTGCAAAGTACTGTCGATATGCTTGAAAAAATCGGCACGCAAATAATATGGGACAAAGAAAATAAATTTATGCACTTAACTTCACCGCAACTTACTAGCAAAAAGGTGAAAGGGGAATGGTTTGGAAAAAATCGTTTGCCGATGCTTATGGTGGCACCGCTTTTGCACCGCTTGGGTCAGGCGGAGATTTTTCTTGATGACTCAAAAGATGGCATAGAAAAGCCAATTAATTTCCATTTGGATGGTTATAGAAAAATGGGCGCGCAGGTGGAGGAAAAAGATAATGTGATATATTTTCGTTCTGATAAATTGAGGGGGGCCACTATTGAATTGCCTTATCCAAGCGTTTCCACCACAGAGAATCTTCTTTTGGCTGCGGTTTTGGCGGAAGGCAAGACCGTAATAAAAAATGTCGCGGTAGAGCCGGAGATAATTGATCTCACGAATCTTCTGCAAAAAATGGGCGCAATAATTTTTCACGAGCCCGGAAGAGTATTTGTAATTGAAGGTGTTGGAGGGCTTATTGGCGCAGAACATGAAGTGCCGGCTGATCGCGTAGAAACAGCAGCTCTTGCTTGTGCTGCCGTAGCTACACAGGGAAGTATCTTTGTACGTGGCGCGGTGCAGGATGAAAATCAAACTTTGTTGAATATTTTAAAAAAAGTTGGCGCGCATTTTTTGGTGGCGGATGATGGTATCGCTTTCTCTCACGAGAGTGAACTTAAAGCGGTCAACGTGGAAACAGGTGTGCACCCGGGTTTTATGACCGACTGGCAGCCGCCGTTCTCGGCTTTAATGACGCAGGCGAACGGCGCGTCTGTCTTGCATGAAACTGTGCATGAACAGCAAGTGGAATATTTGGAAAACCTCGGGAAAATGGGTGCGAATATTCAATTGTTTAAAGAATGTATGGGAAATAATGAATGCAGATTCAAAAATAAAGATATTGTTCACAGTGCAATCATAAATGGTCCAACAAAATTAAATCCCGCGAAACTGAATATTTCCGATGTGCGTTCGGGAATCGCTTGTATTATCGCGGCGCTAATTACAGAGGGTGAATCAATAATTACAGGTGCTGAACTTTTGGACAGAGGATATGAGAATTTAGCTGAGAAACTTAATAGTTTGGGCGCCGATATCGTGATTGAGGGGGAATAGTTTTAGTTCTGTTTTTGAGCAGAGTAACATAAAAACGTGTCAGACGGTCTTTTCCCATCTGAGGTTTTATTATTGTTAATTTATTGACAGCCATATTCAGTTCTTGCGCGTTAGAGAAAGCGTCGTTGATAAGTTGAGTTTTCTTTTCTTGATCCAGGTCGTCGAAGACCCCTTCTCGCATTAAATCTAGTGTTCCGAGGATTGCTGTGAGATAGGGGCGCATAAGAACGGTCACTTCCTCAGTATTTGCCTTCTTTTTTGGCGGTATTTGGGAGTTTTTGTCAACCATTTGTCATTTTTATTTAACAATTATATTTTTTTTATTCTGGGTATATTTTGTGGAGATTGACTTCAAAACGAGGCGAGAATTCACCTTGAATCCTAGTCGGAGTTTTAAGTGTATCTTATTTATCGCTAAATGTCAATGATTTATGACAAAAATATCGTGATATTTAAAAATCACTTGTTTTTTACGTTTTGAAAGGGATGTATTGCGTCAATTGGTGCAATTAACGTATGCTAATCGAAGCACGGAATCCTTATTTGTCATTAAGAAATTACATTAATGAGTCAAAAAACAGCAGTAATTACGGGGGTGAGCGGCCAAGACGCCTCTTATTTAGCTGATCTATTATTGGAGAAGGATTATAGGGTCGTTGGCACACTTAGGCGGTCATCTGAATCTGATAGACAAAACTGTAGTCATTTAAAGGGTAAAATGATTTTTGAATATGCTGATTTAATTGATTCCAGTTCGTTGGAGTATGTTATAAATAAATATAAGCCAGATGAAGTCTATAATTTGGCAGCGCAGTCAGTTCCTGCTGACAGTTGGTCGCACCCGTTCTACACAGGAGAAGTAACTGCGCTTGGAGTTGTCAGAGTTTTGGAAGCGATAAGAAAGTTTTCTCCGCAAAGTAAGTTTTACCAGGGCTCAAGCCGTGAAATTTTTGGCGGTGTGGAGCAAGAAATAATGAATGAACAAACGCCATTCTTAGCAAACAATCCGTATGGTATCGCTAAGCTGTATGGACATTTGATGATGCGCAATTATCGCGAATCGTTTGGCATGTTCGCTTGCGCTGGTATTTTGTTTAACCACGAAAGTCCGCGTCGTGGATTGCATTTTGTGAGCAGGAAAATTACGACGGCGGTAGCTTGTATCAAATTGGGTATTAAAAATCCTCCGCTGGATGAATCAGGGAAGTCGCTCGTGAGAGACGGGAAAGTGCATATGGGAAATTTGGATGCCAAGCGTGATTGGGGTTACGCGAAAGAATATGTTGATGCTATGTGGAGAATATTGCAACAAGAAAAGCCACAAGATTATATTATTGCTTCAAATACGTTGCACAGCATCAAAGATTTCTGCCGTATCGCTTTTGAACACGCTGGGCTGAATTGGGAAGATCATGTTGTGAGTGACGACGAGTTCAAGCGACCAACGGAAATTACCGCTTCTCGTGGTGATTACTCTCTTGCTAAAAAGAATCTAGGGTGGGAACCGAAGGTGTCTTTTGAAGAGCTTGTAAAAATTATGGTTGATGCTGATTTGGAAAGATTAGGGAATAAAAGTAATTAATAAATTTCATGGCTAACAATCTTTTAGAACGTCTTCAATCGCTTGTAGCCGCTTTTCCTAACAAATCAGTTGTTGGATTGGGCGATTTGATATTGGACCAGTATAGGCGTGGAGACATAATCTCTATAAATCCTGAAGCGCCAACATTGGATTTATTGAACCCTGATCTCAAAGAAACTCCCGGTGGTGCCGCTAATGTTGCTTGGAATATTGGTCACATGGGCGGAAATGTAAAAATTACCGGAGTGGTGGGAAAAGACAAAGAAGCTGAATCGTTACGCAAATTGTTGTCGGATCAGAACGGCGTTGAGTTTTTGGCAGTTGAGGATTCTTCACGGCCAACTACGTTAAAATTGCGTTTTTATCATGTTCAATATCAAGTACTAAGGATTAGCCAGGAATCTCGTGAATCTATCGCTCCAGAAATTTCTGAACAATGCAAAAAAGAAATTGCAGAAGCAATAAAGGAGAGCAGAGTGCTGTTTGTGGAGGATTATGGCAAGGGTGTAGTCGGGGAAAATATTGTAGACTTTCTTGTTGAACTTTTGGCGAATAACCCTGATTTGGAAATATTGTTCGATCCCAAAATAGGGAACGAGGCAGTATATAAAAAAGGAATGTGCACTGTTTTGAAACCCAACTGGAAAGAGGCATGTCATTTAGTCGGGGTTGATTATACAAAAGCTGATCCGGAAAATGTAGTGCGAAAACTTGGCGAAAGTTTTGCAACCAGTGTGGCGATGACAATGGGCCCTAAGGGCATGTTTGTCTTTGATAGAAAGACTGGCAAAACAACATTGGTACCAACGCGTGCCCATGAGGCCTTTGATATTGCCGGAGCCGGAGATACAGCTATTGCGGTTATGTCTCTATCTTTGGCAGCTGGCGGATCGCTAATTGAAGCGGCGCATTTAGCCAACATTGCCAGTGGGATAGTGATACAAAAGTTCGGCACCGCTTACGCAACGTCGGAAGAAATCAGTCATGAGATGACGCACGATGAAACGCAAGAAATATTGAGAAAATTTGCGGAAAAAAATTAACCCATAATTAAATTTATATGAAAGGTGTTATTTTATCCGGAGGAAAAGGAACGCGTCTTGCGCCCCTCACTAAGGTTACAAGTAAACAGCTTTTGCATGTTTATGACCGTCCGTTGATTTATTATCCGTTGGAAATTTTATTGAAGGCGGGGATTAAAGAGGTTTGTTTTGTTGTGGCTCCTGATCATGCAGGCGACTTTTTGGCATATCTTGGTTCGGGAAAAGAATTTGGTGCGCGTTTTACCTATGAAATTCAAGATGAACCGGCTGGATTGGCACATGGTTTGTCGTTAACGGAAAGTTTCGCGGATAAAGAGCCGATAGCTTTTATTCTTGGTGATAATATTTTTGAAGATGATTTATCGGAAGAAATAAAAAATTTCAATGGCGAAGGCGCGAAGATTTTTGCTAAAGAAGTTTCTGATCCGCATCGTTTTGGTGTAGTTGAATTCGATAAAGATATGAATGTCATTTCCATCGAGGAAAAGCCCAAAAATCCAAAGAGTAATTTTGGTCAGCCCGGTTTTTATATTTATGACACAACAGTGTACGACAAAATCCGCACTATCAAACCATCTCCGCGTGGGGAACTTGAAATCACTGATTTAAATAATGTTTATCTAAAGGAAGGCAAGTTGAAGGTTGGTATTATCAAAGGTAAATGGATTGATGCCGGGACGTTCGATTCTTTGTTGGAAGCCAATCTTTTTATCGCACGCAAAAAAGGCAGCCAAGCTCCGAGTTTGTAAGAGTGTCATGATGCGTAGACGGGAATCTGTTCCGTCGCGTCTTTGCGAGGCTGCCTCCGCCAGTTGGCGGAGCACGCCGAAGCAATCTCCAAAGTCGTATTTTTTAGCTATTTCTCGCCGCCATACTACGAATGGCGTTTCGTGCCGTATCTTTGATTTCCGATTCCGGTAGGGAAGCAGTTTGTTTTTCAAACTCTGCTAGGGCTTCTTTTGCAAGATTATCAACCAATTCTTCGGCGTAAGCGATGCTGCCTGTTTTTTTGAAAAGTTCCAAAACATTTTTTATTTCTTCTGCAGTTTTTTGTGCGCGATCTTTGGCGTATACATTCTTAATAAATTCTAAATCTGCGGGAGAGCTATTTTGCACAAAGTGCCACAGGATGGCGGTTTTGGTTCCCTCTAAAACATCATTGCCGATAGTTTTGCCGAGGGTCGCTTCGTTGGAAATGCAATCTAAAATATCATCTTTTACTTGGAACGCTCTGCCTATTTTTTCACCATAGTTTTTGATTGCGGTTACTTCGTCGTCAGATTTCCCGGCAGCAATGGCACCAAGCTGCATTGGGCCATAAACAGAATAGTAGGCGGCCTTAGCGTGAATAGATTGCCAGTAATCTTCCAGAGTAAATTTTGTAATGTCTTTTTCTCGGGCTAGTTTTAAATCGTAATACTGACCTTCGATTGTAACCATGATGATGTCGTAAAATTTCTCATAAAGTTTTTGGCTGCCAACATGATCATGCACTATCTTCCACATTGCCGCATGCACGGCATCTCCGGCATTGATTGCAAAAACATCGCCATAGATTTTGTGCGCGGATGGTTTTCCACGACGCAGTTCATTTTGATCCATCCAGTCGTCGTGCATTAAAAACCAATCTTCGGCCATTTGAATTCCGCATGCATAACCCAAAACACTTTCTTTATTGGCGCCAAAAAGCTCGGCCCAGAGTAGTGCCATGTTTGGTCTCGCATATTTACCTCGGCGTTCAGTGTAGTCGCGTACCATGGTGTAGTGCTCGCGCGGTTCTTTCATGGGCAAATAATCCAATATCGCGTTATATATCGCATCGCTGTTTTGTTGGCAGTATTCGGCGAATGTCATGTAACGGCATCTTATCCCAAAACGTTAAAAAGATTAAGTCCGTGTTCGCGTCTTTGCGAGCCATCGCCCGTATCAATGGGCGAGGCGCGGCAATCTCAGAGTACTATCTGGCTTTGTATCCCTGCATTGTTTGTTTAGCCGATTTCGTACTAAGATAAACAATATTATTATGACTATCTCTACCGACAAAAAAGCCATTGCTGAATTGCTTAATCGTGGCGTAAACGAGGTAATTGATCGAAAGCATTTGGAAGAAAAACTGCTCTCAGGTAAACAATTGCGCGTAAAACTGGGAATCGATCCCACTAGCCCAAACTTGCACATCGGACGTTCTATTCCACTCCTTAAATTACGTGATTTTCAGAATCTTGGGCATCAAGTAGTTTTTATCGTTGGTGATTTTACGGGTGTAATCGGCGACACGTCGGATAAGGAGAGTGAACGCAAAATGTTAGAGGAAGAAGAGATTGAGAAAAACATGCGCACCTATGTTGAGCAAGCAGCGAAAATTTTGGATATTGAGAAAGCGGAAGTGCAATATAATTCCAGTTGGCTTAAGAAACTTGGGTTTGGCGAAATTGGTCGTCAGGCAAATTATTTTTCATTGGCTGAATTTATTGCGCGCGAAAATATCAGCAAACGGCTGAAAGAAGGGAATCGCGTTTCTTTGCGTGAACTTTTATATCCTCTAATGCAGGGCTATGACAGTGTCATGGTAAAAGCGGATGTGGAGCTGGGTGGCACCGATCAGCGTTTTAATCTTTTAGCTGGCAGGGAACTGCAAAAACACTACGATCAAGAACCGCAAGATATTTTAATGACGAATCTAATTCTTGGCACCGATGGCCGCAAGATGAGTTCTAGCTGGGGCAACACAATTAATCTCATGGACGAACCGAATGACATGTTTGGCAAAGTGATGAGTGTTCCCGATAATCTGATAGTTACTTATTTCGAACATTGCACGAGAGTGCCAATGGAGCAGGTGAATGTTTTTGCCAAAGAATTAAAAGCGGGAAAGATAAATCCGCGGGATATTAAAATGTCGCTTGCGCTTGAAATTACAAAAATGTTCTGGAGTGAGCAAGAAGCGCAAGACGCAAAGACATACTTTATTTCTGTTTTTCAGAAGAAAGATATTCCGGACGATATGCCTGTGGCAAAAGTAGCAGGAATGATGATTATGGAAGCGTTGGTGGAAAGTAAGCTGGCAGAAAGCCGAACAGACGCGCGCAGATTGATTGAACAGGGAGGAGTAAAAGTCGACGGCAAACTTGTTAAATCATTGGATAAATCCGTAAAATCAGGCAACGTCATTCAAAAAGGCAAACGCTTCTTTGTAAGAGCAGAATAAGGCGCAGTCTTTGCGAGGCGCTAAGACAGCGCCGAAGCAATCTCCAATAATCGACAATATGCTATTGCAAGCAATTTTATTCTGAATCTTCAGAATGTTTTTTCATCCACTTTTCTTTCAGTGCTTCTTCTAAGTTGATGCCATACACATCCGCGGTTACTAGCGCCATTCCCACAACATCGGCCAATTCATGTGCCAAGCGTTTTTTAGATTCTTCCTCAGGAAGAAGTTTTTCTGGACGGCTTTTTCTCGCGTGCGTTAGAGCAGCTTCGGCAAATTCTCCCAGCTCTTCGGTGAGCTTTAGGGCACAAAATTCTTTATCTATCGTGACACCGTAGTCCTTACTGTATCTTTCGGCATTTTTGATTATATTGGCTTGTATGTCTTTAAATTCCATAGTGTCAGCTTAGCATAAAGTGAGTAGGTGACTGAAACAAAGGGATACCAAATGTGACAAAATCTATTTCCAAAGACAAATTTATAGTGTAAATTGACCGCAAATGAAAGTTTTATTAGCCAATCCCAGAGGATTTTGCGCCGGCGTCAGGCGGGCGGTCGAGATTGTGAACAAAGCTTTGGAAATTTACGGAAGCCCCTTGTATGTAAAACATGAAATCGTTCACAACAAATTTGTCGTCGAGCAGTTGAAAGAGAAAGGGGTAGTTTTTGTCGACAAAGTCGAAGACGTACCGGAAGGAAAGGTTGTCGTTTTTTCGGCTCATGGTTCGGCTCCGGAGGAATATGAAAAAGCGAAAGAGAGAAATCTGACCATTGTCGATGCGACCTGTCCGCTGGTTACAAAAGTGCATTTGGAAGCCAGAAGATACACGAGAGAAGGTTATAATATAGTATTAATAGGGCACAAAGGCCACATTGAAGTTTTGGGAACCGCTGCAGAAGGGAAAGATAATGTCTACATAATTGAAACGGAAGAAGAAGCCAAAGAAATTAAATTTGACGACGGCAAAAAACTGGTCTATTTAACCCAGACGACCTTGTCGGTCGAGGAGACAAAAAATATCATTGTGATTTTGAAAAATAGATTTCCGGAAATCACGGAGCCACCGTCTTCCGACATTTGTTTTTCGACAACGAACAGGCAGGTGGCCGTCAAAGAAATTGCGGAAAAGTCGCAAGTTGTTTTAGTTGTTGGTTCCAAGAACAGCTCAAACAGCAACCGTTTGCGGGAAGTCGCCGAATCGGTAGGAGCGAGGGCTTATTTAATTGATGGGGCTGACGAGATTGAAGAAAGCTGGCTTTCTGGGGTGGAAACTGTCGGTGTGACGGCCGGAGCTTCTGCGCCGGACATCTCGATTAGAGGAGTGGTGGACTTCCTGAAAGATGTTGGGGCAAGTGAGTTCGAAGAAGTGGTGTCGGTTGAGGAAAAAATCCGCTTTCCTTTGCCAAACCTCTAGCGTCGTAGACTTAAAAATTAAACTATGCTAACGTCTTTTTGTTGAATTATCGGCGGTTCTTTGGATAAGGAGTCTTGGCATGGAAAAAGTCATTGTTGGTGTTGGTTTTCTAATGTTCACGTCCGAGCGAGTTCCACGGCTTTTTGTCGTCAAGGAATTGAACGACAAGCCGGCGATTTCGAAAGGAAGAGGCATGCTGTCTTTTCCTCTGGAGACGATGAAAGAAAGCGACGGCGGAGTCGTGGAGAATACCATCGGGCGGCTGATCGAGGAGGAGATCGGGGCAGACCAATCTTTGGTCAAAATCCTCGGCGTGGAGCAATGTCGGTTCAAACTGATCCCTGGCAGAGACGATGTGGAGACGGTGTATGGATATGGGCTTTTTCTGGGAAATCCGGAACACAAGTTCTCTCCGTCGGACACCGACATCTCTTTTGCGGGGTGGCATACGCCGACGGAGGTGTTGCGCAGATTCACGCGCGTCGAAACGGCGCCCATCTTGAAACATTTTCGGAAAAACCATTTTCGAAAAGTGGTTCAGGCAATCGTCTAAGCGGTCTAACAGCCGCTTTTTTCAATTAAATTAAAACTTAATCACCGTATGTTCAAATTTCTCATCCAAAAGCGCGTGCTTGTAGTTGGTACTTTCCGTGCCGTTAAAGAATTCTATGGTTTTTAAGGACGGACTTTTCACAGTTTGAATCTGTTTGATCTTTCCCTGGAGGCCGCCGGTGGTGTCGATGTTGTGCGATTCTGATATTTGGGACAGATTGTGTAGCTTTTCGAAAGTGGTATTTTTGATCAGTTTGGCGTCTTTATGCAAGTATGGGTCGCGGTCGAAAATGCCGTCGATATCCGAGGCGAACAAGATTTTTTGCGCGTCTAATTTTTTCGCCAAAGCGGCTGCCAGGGCGTCGCCTGAACAAATGGACATTTCCAAAACGGAATCAAAGACCATTTCACCATAAAGCAGGGGAATATAGTTTTGCTGGAGCGATTCCGTGACTGTTTCAAAATGGAATTTAGAAATTTTACAGTTCTTTTGGATGACGACCGAAGCCGTGTGAATTGGTGTTGCGCGAATTCCTTCGGCGATAAGGATTTCAAATATGGCACTGTCGAGTTTTTGGTTTGCGCCACGCGAACGGAGCGCCGCCTCGCGCCGTGTTTCGATACCTTTCACGCCTTCTTTGAGGTTAAATTCACGTGCCAATTGATGTCCCGCCGCTCCCGCGCCGTGGATCAGGATCAACTGGAAATCTTTACCTTTTTGGGCATCATGGATGGCACGCGCTACTTTTTTGAGCAGTTCTGTTCTCACGGACATACCCGCGCGATCCTTAAAAGTCGCCACGCTTCCACCTATCTTCAATATGTATAGTGGTTTCATTGAATATGTGTAACTTTTGTTAAATTATAATAAAACGAAAGGGAAGTTTTGACAAAAAAGTGATACGATTCGTCACTATGTACATTTTAATAGAACTATTGTATAGTATATTTGTACAAATATTATAGTATTGGGTGATTTTGAATTTTAAATATATAAAAAACATCCTTGTGATTAAAAGTTAAGGATAACTTTATGAAAATATTTCATGCTCAGCAGAAGATGGTGTGGGAAAATGAACACAAGAATCCTTGCCAATTGACTAGTGTGGCCGGTGTTGGGGTGTCTGGTGGCGTAAGGGAATTTTGGAAATATTTTAGAAGTGTCGTTAAAGCAGATGATGTTATTGGTTTAGAAATTGGTTGTGGAAAGGGGCGAAATGTTATCTGGTTAGCTACGCAGGGTGCAAACATGGAAGGATTTGACTTTTCTCATTCTGCTATTGAGGTTGCTAAAAAAAAGGTACGGGGAAAATTGAAGAAAAGAGCCCATTTTTTTGAGCATGATATTATAAAAACTTGGCCATTTCAAAAAGACTATTTTGATTTTGCGATTGATTGTTTTGTTTCGACTGATGTCGAAGGTGTTCGGAATCGAAAGTTTATGATCGAGGAAGCGTATCGGGTACTGAAGCCGGGCGGGTATTTCTTTCTTTATACAAATTCTGTTAAAAGTGATTTTTATAAATACATGGTGACGCGTTGTAAGGTGGATGAGGTCAACGCTTTTTGTTATCCGGATATAAAGAAATTTGAAAAAGTATATACTCAAAAGGAGTTAGACAAACTGTATGGTTGCTTTAAATTGAAAGAGTCAAAAGTTTTTAAGCGTAATTCATTTGTTGATAATAAGCCGGTTTGTTGGGAGCATATTTGGAGGGTATATCAAAAAAAATAAATTTATGGATACAATCGGCTTTGATACAAATTTATATATTAGCGCACAGGTTCAACAAATAGAGGACATGTTGAGGCGACCTTGTGATAAGTTTTATATGGAAATAGGCGGCAAACTTATGCAAGATCGTCATGCGTCTCGTGTTTTGCCCGGATACCATGAAGATGCGCGTTTCAAAATAGTTAAAGAACTGGGCTTAATTGGTGACATCTTGATTGCGGTCTCGGCTAAAGATATTGTACGTGGGCGTATCCGAGGTGATTTTAAAATTACATACGACAAAGAAACATTGCGTACAATAGAAGAATTACGTCAGCGTGGTTTAAGGGTAAAGTACGTTGTAATAACAATGTTTGATCCGGCGATGGAGGGGCAAGATTTAATATCATCTTTTGAAGATGAACTGAAAAAGAATGATATTTCTGTTTTTCGTTTTTTTGCTTCAGATAATCATCGATCCTCAATATTCTCAGCCGAAGATCTAGAAAAAAATCCTTATGTAGATTTCTCTTCACGCATGGTTTCTATAATTGCCCCCGGGGGTGGAAGTGGTAAATTCGGTGTTTGTTTGAGTCAGTTATATCATGAGATGAAGCGTGGAATTGCGCCCAGGTATTTTAGTCTTGGAGCATTTCCTATTTATGAATTACCCTCTGATAATCCGGTAAATCTTGCGTATCTTGCCGCCACTGCGGATTTGCATGACTCACTCAAGAAAGATCCGCATACGCCTGAATCGTTAGTAACAGAGAGGGAGATCGAAAATTTTATTATTTTAAATCAACTCGCCAACCACTTTGGGGAAGAGGGACGTTATTTGCGTGAGATTAAATCGGCTACGGATATGTGTATAAGTTCTTTGTCCCGAGGAATAGTGAACGCTGAGGTGGTTCAACGAGAGGCAGCGGCGGAGATTGCGCGACGCTATATACGATATAAATTTGAATATGAGAGAGGTGAGGAGGCCAAGGAAACTGTGGACAGAGCAAGACAAATTTTGTTGATGTTGTGAAAAATAATTTAGTTGTCTTCGAGGGGATAGATGGCGTTGGCAAATCAACTACCGCCCGGTTGCTACAAAAAACTTTATTAGCAAAGGGATTCTCGGCAATTTGTTTTGAGGATTGGGAAGACAATGCTGGCGGGTTCAATACTATAAAGCCGTTTATTAAAAAAGATGTCCCGCTCGAGTCAAGTTTGTTTTTTTATATCGCTTCGTCAATATACAAAACTATATTAATTACGGAACTTCTTAAAAAACAATGGGTGATTTGTGATCGTTACATTTATTCTACAATCGCATACCACATAGCCAAGGGGATCAAACAAGACATAATACCGGACATTGAGAAATTGCCTGTGCTGATTCCGGATTATTATTTTTTATTAAAAACAGATGAGGCAACCAGAATTGAAAGATTACAATCGCGACCGAATACAACAACTGAAGACTTAATGCCGAAGTCTGAAGGAAGTTTTTTTGATCTGATGGAGCGTTCATTTGAATTATATAATCCCAAGATAATTGATAACTCAAAGACGGACATTGATGGCACGATTAAGCAGGTATTAAAAATAATCGGAGTTTAAGAAGATCGAAATTTCGGACCAGGAAGAAATAAAAATTTTACAAAAAATAATAACTACAGTGTCAATTTGAGTTGACGCTGTGTTTTGAAATCTTGCCGGGAGGCGCGTGGCGGACTATTATTTCTTTTAGGCAAACAAATGAAAGAATATAAATCTTCTACAGTTAAAGTCGGCAATTTAACCATGGGCGGAGATAATCCAATCTGGGTGCAATCAATGTGCACCACTGATACGCGTAATGTGTCCCAAACGGTCGAGCAAATTTTGAATCTGGAAAAAGAGGGTTGCGAGATTATTCGGGTTGCGATTCCTGACATGGTGGCGGCACAAGCGATTAGTGAAATCAAAAAACAGATTCATGTTCCGCTGGTCGCGGATATTCATTTCAACTATCAATTTGCTTTGGAGGTAATAAAGCAAGGAATCGATAAGGTGCGCATCAATCCGGGCAACATCGGTTCTGAAGATAAAGTACGAGCTGTAGTTTCGGCGTGCAAAGAAAAAGGCATCCCAATACGTATCGGTGTAAATGTTGGCTCAATTGAGAAAGATTTACTCGCAAAGTACGGACCAAAACCGATTGCGGCTGTCGAATCTTGCTTGCGTCATGTTGCCATTCTTGAAAAATTAGATTTTCACGACACGGTCTTGTCGGTCAAGTTCAATGATGTTTTGCAGATGGTTGAAACCTATCGGATTCTCGCTGAACGCGTGAACTATCCGTTGCACTTGGGTGTTACACATGCCGGCACATCTTTTATGGGCACAATCAAGAACGCGATAGCGATGGGAACGCTTATTCAAGAGGGGATCGGTGCAACTATCAGAGTTTCACTGACTGCGCCCCCTGAAGAAGAAGTAAAGGCAGGTTGGGCGATTCTTAAAGCAGTGGGAGCCAGACAACGAGGTCCGGAATTGATTTCTTGCCCAACATGCGGTCGAACAGAAATTAATCTGTTTGATTTGGTTGCAAAAGTTGAAAATATTATTAAAGACATAGATAAACCGATTAAGGTTGCTGTTATGGGTTGTGCGGTAAATGGTCCCGGTGAAGCTATGGAAGCAGATATCGGAATTGCCGGTGGCATGAAAGCCGGAGCGATTTTTCTGAAAGGGAAGGTAGTTAGGACAGTAAAAGAAGAAGAACTGATCGATGCATTTGTTGAAGAATTGAAAAAAATCGTTTGAACTAAATAGTAAAAAGAAAGCGTCTTTGCGAGGTTGCCACGCAACCGAAGCAATCTCCAGTTTAAGAAGTGGGTAATTGTTATATATTACCGTTTCGTTCGCGGAGATTGCTGCGCCTCGACTCCGCCAGCCGGCGGATTCGATGGCTCGCAAAGACCTGACTTTTAGATGAGTGAGCAGTTACCTGTCTTTTAAAGACTTTTGATCAAACCGAATAAATCTTCGTTCAGGTCACTGATATCATCTTTTTTAATTTCGTTTATATTTGTCCATCTGGGTTTTTGCGACTCGTAGTCGTCCACCAAGTCGTCGCTAATAAGACTTGGATTTTCTGTTGTGCATAGAAAAAAGAACAGAAAGGCATGATATGCCTTGTCGAATGGTTGATAGTAGAAGAAATTCTCTTTGAATAAAAGCAATTTGCCGACGGTTACCTCCAAACCTGTTTCTTCCGTAATTTCGCGCTTCAAGGCATCTTCCATTTTTTCTCCAACTTCCATACCTCCACCAGGAAACCAAATCTTATCGTTACTTTTATTTCGCATAGTGACGACTTTCCCTTGATCCAAAATAATGCCGTAGACACTCGGTCGAAAAAAGAATTTTTCAATCGGCAAACTCACAGTCTCACCAAAATTATTTTTACAGGTGATAAATTTATTCATGTTGTACGTGTTTTAGAATGGGGCTAAATGAAGTTTATTTCAACTGTCGGACTACTGAGCGGGGAGGGTGATATCTGCTAGAATAAAAAGATAATCCATGGACAGCAATATTCCCACTGAAGTTATCGCGCGTGCGGTGATTGTTCTTAATAACCAATTACTGGTTTGTAATGCCAATGGAAAAGATTGGTATTTTTTGCCGGGTGGTCATGTGGAGTCTGGGGAATCGGTAGAAGAAGCTCTTAAACGGGAAATTATGGAAGAGATTGGTGTAAGCGCGAAGATACTCGACTCCATTGCTATAGTCGAGAATTTTTACGAACAAGATGGAATTAAGCATCACGAAATAAATCATATGTTTTTTGTCGAAGTTAGTGCTGGGCAGGTTGCAAGCAGAGAGGATCATATTGATTTCTTGCTTGTAGATTTGGTCGAACTGCCAAACACTAAATTACTTCCGCAGGCCCTAAAGGAATCACTGGTGGGTTGGCTTTCAAAAAAGATATAACTCAAACAGGAAACACGTAAAACAAAAAAGGCCACTTTTGGGCAAAATAGACGTGCCGCAGTTATATTTGACAATAAACCGCAGATATGCTAGAGTACAGTGTTCTTTCGACATCTAGAGGCAACACTTTTTTCCATAAGGAGCTCAACATGAGCCCGACTACCACCCGTATCGTTTTCTACGTTCTGACCCTTCTCGTTGTGGTTCTCGCCGTCATCGGGGACTGCATCCTGGCTCACTGGGCAAAGAAGAGCAACAAGCTGCTCCACCTCGTTATGGGGTTTGCCCTCTGCAATGTGGCTCTGGCTTGCTTCGCTCAGTCACTGAAGATGGGCACCCTCCTTTGGGCGTCCATTCTCTACGACGTGTTCACGACGCTCTCATTCATGGCCGTGAGCAGGTTCTACTTCAAAGAGGCGATGCCTCTGCCGGTATACCTGTTCGCTCTGGGAGCCATCGCCTGCGTCGCCGGCATGAAGTATTACATGCCGGGGGAGTGAGCAAACATGCGAGCAGTAACGACAAACCGAGCCCGGTCATTCACCGCGTTGGTGGATGATACGGGCTCTTTCTTTTTGTCTAAAGCCGTTGTTCGGCTATAATAGACAAATATATGATTCCAACATTTCCGGAGTTTAAAAAAATCGAAATTTCGGATCAGGCGGAAATAGAAAATTTTACACAAAGCTAAAACTGTAATGTTAGGATTTGTTGACATGGGCACTAAGAAGTGTGTTGATCAAATTTATAGTTTATGATAAGGTCGAGTGTCGTTGATCTTTTTCATAAAATCCACCAGTTTTCAATTATCCAGTTTATTGCCTGTTTAAGTTGGCAAGTGTTTGCCAAGCAGTAAACGGTTAAGTGAAACCTGTGGTAAGAAAGGAGGGTCAAAAAATGTCCGCAAGTTGGAAATCTTTCCAGCCGCAAGTTCTCCGAGTGCAAAACTCGCGTGAAGCGAGTGGAGCGAATCTGACAGGCAAATCCTGTGGCGGTTCGTGCATCGGCGGAAACTGCAAGGTGATTCCGCGGCCGATTTCGAAGAAGTAGCCCTGTGTCAAGGCGGGAATCGGAGAGGTCCGATTCCCGCCGTTTTTTAAAGAAGATAATATCATGTCGCAACGATTTCAAGTTCTGGAAAGTTCGGTCGTAGTTTATTTTGAAGAGGTTGAGGGCGAATTGTTTGGCCTTCTCAGTAACCTGCAGACAGGTAAGAAGATCAATGTGAATGGTGATGCCTCACGTCTACTTCAAGCTGTAATGGAAGGGCAATGTTTGGAAGATATTGTTCCCCAAAACATTGGGCAAAATCTACGGACAAAAGTTATTGCCCAGTCCGCGCTCTTCTTGGATGGTCTTGAAGGTGAAGGAATGATTTTGCGGTCGGACGTATCAGTTAAATCATTCCCGCCAAAAATCGTCTCGGCTAAGCCACCGCTGAGAGCGATCTTTTTGGAGGTAAGTAAGGCCTGCAATCTTCGTTGTCGTCACTGCTACGTTACTGATATTGATTCTCCAAGAACATCTGAGGAAATGTCTGCCAAAGACATTATTCGTGTTGTTGAGCAAGCGGATGCTCTGGGTGTGATGGAAGTAGAACTCACTGGTGGTGAATTCTTTTTGAAGCCTGGTGCTGTCGATATCCTCAAGTTCATTGGGAACAAAAGGATACCTTGTTCCGTTTTCACGAATGCCACTATTTTCCCCGACGCTCTTGCTCAGCTACTATCTAAAGGCGCGTGGGGAATAACCTTCTACATCAGTCTTGATGGTCCTGAACAAGTCCATGATTGGTTTAGAAGAAGGGAGGGTGCTTATGAAAAAACTATAAGTACTCTTCGGAAAATGAAAGAGATGGATTATGACTTTCGCATCACGACAATCGTGGGGAAACACAACATTGATCATATTCCATCGCTTGTGGCGTTTGTAGATAAGGAGTTTGGAGTTCAGCATCGTTTCGATGTTATCCAGTCGGTTGGGCGCGGTAAGGAATGTCAGGATCTGGTTATTTCGAGTGAAGAATTTTCTTCTTTGATGAAAGGAATCCAAAAGGAAGTAAAATTTCTTGACGATCGAGATAGATCCGAGGATAGGGATTGGAGCGTGCCAGCGTGTGGAGCAGGTAGCGAAATGTTTTTTGTTGATGCCTATGGAAACGCTGGTATTTGTCCCACTTTGACACGCGACCAAGACATCTCTTTCTTTGCTGGCAATGTTCTCACTGGCAGTGTTCAAGATATCTGGGAGAACTCTCGAACATTTTCGTTATTTCGTGGCATCCAATGTGAAAAGATTGCTGGTTGCCCCGCGAGAGAAAAGTGTTCCGGAGGTTGTCGAAGTCGTGCCTTTCTTTCATCTACTGATCTCAGAGCTCCAGATGTCTTGCTCTGTGATCTGTTCAAGTAATTGTTCGTGCCTGGTTTATATGCCAGGCTTTTTAATGGTATAATATATTCATATATGCCATTGCCTAGAGTAGTTTTTCAAAGTGTTCCATTTCAGCTTGAAATAGACTGGATGTATGGATTCTTGTTTTACAATAAATGGGGTTGGGAGAAAAGAATATTAAAAGTCCACCCAAATTTGCAAGAGATTTATAAATACTCAAAGGAGGTTGAGCGGAAGAAATTTCTTAAGAACTATATTTCCGATTTTAGAGCAAGGAATAAAACGAAGATCGATGAGAAAGTGGCCTTTCATCAAAAAAATTGGCAAAAAATGGAAAAGCAGTATTTGGCAATTTTGTCTGAAATAATAGAAACACCATGGCCGAAAGAGGGTAAACAGATTAAAGCGCTTGTTTCCATCAACCCAATATGTCCACGTTTTATAAACGATTGGAGCTTCTTTTTTAATTACAACGCCTCACTTAAATCGGGCAGAGAAATAATTATGCACGAGATCTGTCATTTTCTGTATTTCAAGAAATGGAAAGAAATATTTCCCAAAACTAACAAGAAAAAATTTGATTATCCGTATTTGGAATGGCATTTAAGCGAACTCTTGGCGCCGGTTATTCTTAGTGATCCGAGAATACAGAAGCTGTTAAATAAAAAGCCGGATTTTTATAAGGAGCATGAAGTTATAAAAATAGGGAATAAGAGTGCTCCAAAATACTTTGCTGACAGATACAAAGGAATCGTTCTACAAAATTGTTCATTTGAAGATTTTTTGAAAGAATCTTTTACAGCTGCACAGGGTATCGCTGACAAGTTGGGGATTTGATGTTGTGGCATCATAGTTTTTTGTCTAAACCCGTTGTTCGGCTATAATAGACAGATATTATGATTCCAACATTTCCGGAGTTCAAGAAGATCGAAATTTCGGATCAGGCGGAAATAGAAAATTTTACAAAGGATTTTCCGCCGTATTCGGACTTCGATTTTGGCGCTTTATTTTGTTGGGACGTAGAAAACAAAAGACAGGTTTCTATGCTTAACGGAAACCTGATAGTGAAGTTTACTGACGATACCACAGGCAAAGAGTTTCTATCTTTTCTTGGTATTAACGATGTTTCTAATACTGTAAACCAGCTGTTTGAATATGCCCACAGTTATGGTTATAAACCGATATTGCGAATGATTCCTCAAGAGATCGCGAACTTTTATTTAGATCATGATTCTTCGGCTGACACAAAAGAGGATCGAGATAATTTTGACTACATATATTCAATACCAGAACTCTGTGCTTATGCAGGTTCAAAATTTGGGAAAATTCGTAATTTACACGGAAGATTTTTGAGGGATTATGAGAACAGATATCGTGTAGAATCGTTCGATTTGAGCGTTCTTAATACACACACAACCCTTGAAAGATTGTGGGGTAATTGGTGTGAAATAAAAGAGACATTTTCAGAGAGGGAAAGTATTGCAAAAAATAGACTTTTAAACAATGTCTCAACGTTCAACCTAATTAATGTGATGATCTTCGTAGATGACAAGCCAATAGCGTTTACTGTCAATGGAGTCATGAATAAAGAATATGCGATCACGTATTTTTCTAAGACGAATAGTCTTTATTATGGAATAAACGCTATGTTAATGAGAGAAACAGCCAAGGAGCTGAATAAAAAAAATTATAAATTCCTTAATTACGAGGAGGATCTAGGGTTGCCAGGACTGAGACATGCCAAGCAATCCTATCAACCGCTTTTTTTCCTTAAAAAGTATACGATTGAACATAAAAGGGGTACTTTAAAAAGATTTTTTAATGTGCTATAATGCTACTGTGATGTTTCAAATAATTAAAAAAAGGAAACTACTCATATTGTCCACAGTTTTCTTTGCGGTGGTTTCTGTATGGTGGTTTACTATTTACTTCAGAGGGTTGACTGAGGGACATGAGAATGAACTATTTACCATTGTTTACCCCTTTATTTCACTTTTTGGTGGAGTAGTCGGATTGTTTATGGCGAAGCGTTGGGGTGGATATAAGAGTATATTAGGTCGAGCTATTGGGGCGTTCTCGCTTGGATTATTAGGACAAGCATTCGGACAGGCGTCATATAATTTTTATATAGTTGTATTGGGTGTAGAAGTTCCTTATCCGTCTATTGGTGATTTTGGTTTTTTTAGTACTGGTATTTTTTATGCCTATGGTTTAATTCAATTAATGAAGGCGGTAGGTGCTAAATTTTCTCTAAAAAGTTATGGGGGGAAGGCGATTGCTATTGTAATACCTGTTCTGTGGGCATTTTTTTCCTATTGGTTTTTCTTAAGAGGGTATGTTTTTGACTGGAGTAATCCAGTAGTGGTGGTTCTAGATTTAATTTCTCCGATAATCGACGGCGCTTATTTGTCTTTGGCGATATTGGCTTTTATTCTTTCCAAAAGGTGGTTAGGTGGTCTTATGAAATGGCCAATGTTATTATTACTAGCCGCAATCGTGTCAGAGGCAATCACAGATTTTACTTTTATTTATCAGGTCAGCAGGGAACAATGGTATATAGGTGGTATTAATGATTACATGTACTTAATTACTTATACATTGATGACTCTTGCTCTAATTCAATTAGGATATGCTTTTTCTAAATTAACTGATAAAAATTCATGACTGAAGCTATAGAAAAAATCGCGAGTAAAATAATTGAGGAACAGGCCGCTATTATCGGTCCTGTGGCTTGGGCTGAGGCGCTCAAGGTGAAAGGTCTTCATCTTGATGCTGAAACCCATGAGCTGCATGTAGAAGGGAACTCCAAAGAAGTGCTCACAAACCTTGTTGGCCAATATGAAAAACTTTTTGGCAAATTGTCCCGTGAAGTCTGCCGTGACGCAGTGCGCCCGTTATTGTCATTCGCTGAAAAAGACGAAATTCCAGAGACGCTGAGGTAGAAATTTTCATAAAATAAAATAGTTAAAGAAGCAACGCATATCCTTGTGTGTTTTTATGGTACAAGGTAACATCGAGTGTTGTTCTGTTTGATTGATTTTCGGTAACAGTGAGTGTTCATTTAACAAATCTGCGCACTAAAGGAGAAACCTATGTACGCAATATGGAATCTGACGAACAAGTGTCCATGGGATTGTAGGTTTTGTTGTGTTTCAGCAAAGCCGGTGAAGGTATCCAACGGGAGTGTTGGTATGGAAGAAATTGCTGAAAATGAACTAAGTCTCGAAGAAAAAATGGAAGTTCTTCGGCAGTTGATTGCAAATGGAATCAAGATTGATTTTTCTGGTGGTGACCCGCTTTATTTTGAAGATGACTACGTGGTGGTGAAAAGGGCTGTTGAGAGTCTACCTAAGGCCATGATAAATGTTAGCACCACGGGCGCCGCGTTTAATGAGCATAAACTTGATTTGCTCATGAAGGTTGGAAAGGTAGAACTGACTCTTGATAATCTTGACACGGTTGCCAATTTCTATCGGCCGAAGGGTTACAATTCTTCATCAATGCGAGTGCTTAAAAAGCTTGCATCCATGGGCATAAGGTGCTCCGCGGTCACCATTCTTTATCCCTTAACAATGACTCGTGAAAATCTAACAAGTTTACACGGGTGGTTGTGTGAGAATGGGATTCCTCAGTGGGACATCTTGAAGTTTGTCATGGTAGGACGTGGAGTGGGGCGTACTAGTCTCGTTGCTTCTGATGAAGAATACTTAGAGACCGTAAGATTCATCAAGAGTTTGGGGGGTCCGATTCGTATTGCCTTTCAGCACTCGTTAAGAATCTTGGCTGGTGAGTACACTTGTCATGCTGCGCATGAGTCAATTGGCATACTGCCGAATGGTATTGTTACTTCTTGTGCATGGGCATTGAATCAGAATGGTCAGCCCATGAATGGTTTTCTTCTTGGTAAGTTGCCCGAGGATGATCTGGGTGATATCTTGAAGAGAGCTTTGGAGTCACCCATGTACAAGAATCGGCCAGCAGTTTGTAGGGTATTGGGTCTCCTTAACCAACAGGGGGATAAAGTGATATGAGTAACACGATGAAAAACGTTCAGTGTAAAAGCCTGCTTACAAAAAGCAATCTGCCGGAGGTGGATTACTGTGTAAACCCGTATGTGGGATGCCTTCATAGATGTGTCTATTGCTACGCACGTTTTATGAGGCGTTTCACGGGACATGCCGGGGATGAGTGGGGGCATTTTGTCGACGTAAAGGAAAATGCGCCGTCTGTACTTAGGGAGGAGTTGAGGTGCAGAAAGGTTGAGGGTATGTTGTTATTGGGAAGTGTTACCGATGCCTATCAACCAGCAGAGGAAAAGTATGGAATCACTCGAGCTTGTCTTGAGATTTTGGCTGAGTATGATGTGCCGATTTCAATACTTACCAAGTCGAAACTTGTTTTGCGGGATATCGATCTGTTAACCAAATTCTCCAACTGTGAGGTGGGATTGACTATCGAGTTCTCAGACGATCGTTTCTCCTCTATTGTAAGTCCGGGAGCGTCGTCAATATCAGAGCGTGTTTTGACATTAGGTCGGCTAAGAGAGCGCGGTATCCGCACATACGCATTTATGGGGCCAATTATGCCAGGTTTGACCGACTGTGAGGAGATCATCAGAATGATTGCGAGTAAGATCGATTATCTGATGGCGGAAAGTTTAAACTTGGGGTGCGGAAACAAGGCGGCTATTATTGCTATGCTTGAGAGACATTTTCCAGATCTATTGGAGGAGTATCGACGAGGGTTCTCCAAGGGTTACTGGGACATCGTTCGTCGTGACGTCGAGGCGACATGTGTTGATAACGAGGTCGTGTTGAAAGGATTCTTTAGTCATTGAGTTCAGCTGCTCAGAGCATTCCTAGGTGGAATACTCTGAGCATATTTATTTCTAATATACAATATGGATAAAATATTTATCGATTTCCTGTTGAAAGCTAAAAAATCTACATACGCAAGCGCGGATGGTGATAGTAAAAAGACTCTTGATGATGGCAGTAAGGAATTTATTTTTAGCGAAGGCGAGTATGTTTACAGGGATCGCTATTTTGGTTCTGATTCTTTTGCTGGTGAAGAAATTGTTTTCTTTAATAATAAAGCTATATGGGCAATGAATTATTGTGGCTGTATTTTAGAAAAAACAATTAACGAAAAAGATGTCTATTCTTTTCTTAAGCAGGCATTGATGGATGTGCGCGAAGAAGCTCCTTTTCGTGGTCCAGTCGAATTAGTGAATGGTGATTATTTGTATACGTCCAATGCCAAGGGCGATGTTAATTCATTTGTGGGTGTCGAAAATATTTATCTTGATAAGAACAAAATATACGAACTCAATTTTCATGGTGGGGTAGTTGGCTGATATATAATACAAACCTTTCCTTGTCAGGGAGGGGAGCTGATATTATTGGCTTGCCGAATGATTGTTTGGTTGGTTTAATGAACCTATGACTTCTCGCGTTGGATTTACAACCGGCACTTTGCATAAACATTGCAACGCGGTAGAGGCGATGAAAATTTTTAGGGAGAGTGGTGTTTCAGTTTTAGAACTGGGTGATTTTTGGGGTCTTGATAAAACTCGTGCTTTAGACGAGACGACATTTGCAAATTCGTTACGAGATTTTGAATACGTGAGTTTGCACGCTCCCAAAATAGAGTATGGAGCAAATGAAAAGACGGAAGAAGTTATCAAAAAGATTACAGAAATAAATAGCTTGCGAAAGTTGGATAATGTTGTTTTTCACCCCGATTGTGTGAAAGACTTTAATATTTTTGCGGATGTCGGTTTTCCTATTATTTTTGAGAACATGGATAAGCAGAAAAACTCATTCAAATATCCCGAAGAATTTAAGAACCTTATTTTAAATAACGATAAGTTCAATATGGTTTTGGATGTTAATCATATGTACACAAATGACCCAACTATGAAAATAGGAGAAAGTTTTCATCGGGATTTTGAAGGGAGAATTTCCGAATATCATTTGAGCGGGTTTGAGGAATTACATGAACCGCTCTATAAAACAAAACAAAAAAATATTATTGACGCGATACTAATCAAAAATATTCCGATTATTATCGAGAGCATGATTACGCCAGAGGAAGTTGGATTGGAGTTGGAATACGTGACGAGAGAGTTGGAAGGGCAGGAAGGTATAAATAACATCCCATTCCTGCCTACGCGGGAATCTCATAGTACTTTTTAGTAAGATCCCCGTCTTCACGGGGATGGTACGGATGGTTGTGGAGATTGCTTCGCTTCGCTCGCAAAGACGTTCGCGACGGCGTACTCCTAGTGCGTGATGAAACAACAATACATCCTTGCGTATTTTTGGTGTACTGGGTAATATCGGGTGTCGCTCTACTGGACTGTTTTTTACCACAATATAGTCGGAGGAAATCGCCATGTCGGGTCAAAAGTCGCTGAATGGGATGCGGGTTGCGGTGACTGGGGCTGCCGGATTCATCGGCTCGAATCTCGTCGATCGTTTGATTGATGGAGGGTGCTCCGTTGTAGGGGTAGACAACTTGTCTACGGGAAACAAAGAACGCGGAGAAGGTAAGCGCTTCTCTGGCATAGGTATGGATTATAGATTCGAGGTGTTTGATGTAAACGATCTGGACAGTATGACGCGTGTCTTTCAGGGTTGTGAGACAGTGTTTCATTTGGCAGCGTTAGCTAGAGTGTCGTTCTCAATAGCACATCCGTTGGAGGCGAATCACGCGAATATTGACGGAACGCTGTCTGTTTTGGAAGCGGCTCGGCGGGCGAAAGTCGGTCGTGTAGTGTTTAGCTGTTCAAGCTCAATTTTTGGCGGAGTAGGGAATTTCCCAACAACGGAAGATTCTTGTCCGCACCCGCTTTCGCCATATGCTCTGCAAAAGCTTGTTGGGGCGGATTATTGTCAGTTGTATAGCAAGCTGTACGGTTTGGATACTGTCAGTTTGCTATATTATAACGTCTTTGGTCCACATCAGCAGGCGAGTTCGGCATATAGCACAGTCATTCCAGCATTCTTCGAGGCCGCACTTGCTGGTGCGCCGTGTCCAATCTACGGCAACGGGGAGCAGAGAAGGGACTTCTGCTATGTCTCTAATGTTGTAGATGCGCTAGTTTTATCGGCGGAATCAAATCGCCAGTTCGGTGGCGAGAAGATCAATGTTGCCTGTGGAGAGCATCAATCGGTGAATTATGTCTTTGCGCAGGTGGTTCGCATTGTGGGTGGCGAAGTGAAAAAGGAATATCATCCACCAAGACTTGGCGATCCACTCAAATCACACGCCGATATTACCAGGGCAAAAGAATTGCTCGGGTACGAGCCCAAAGTCTTGTTTGAGGGAGGAATGAGGAGAACAGGTGATTGGTGGTTAGCTGGAAGACCGGCAGACTACTGGTTGCCGTAGTTTGCCCCTTTTGTTCGTTAGTGTTACGTCATTGCCCACGCAATGACGTTTTTCATTTCGCAGAACGATGGGGTTTCAGTGTTGAATATGTTATAATGCCACCAATACAAATATGACATTGCCTTTTTCTTGGCTATTCAAAAAAACATCGCAGAAAACTGCTACAAACAAAAATGGAAAAGATGAAGAATTACTAACGTCTGTTAATCGCGAGCTGTACAAACGCAACGCAGAATTGGCTTATCGCAACAAAACACTGGCTCTTTTGCGGAAATTGGATGAGGCATCAATCGCCTCAGTTGGTATGGAGGATATGGCGCATAAGGTTTCCACGGCGATTTGCCAGGAATTGGGTTATGAGTTGGTGGCAATCTCTGTTTTGAGTGGGAAGGGAGAAGAAAGCACTATGCGTTGGCTTTCTGTGGCGTCGCAGATGCCAGAGATTGTAAAAATATTGGATAAAAAACCTTTAGCGGATACAAAAGACTCGATACGAAGTACCGGTGTAGCCAAAAAAGTGCTTTTGGAAAATACGGCTAAGGTAATTGAGGGATATAAAGATGCGTATCCCAGCGCTTTTTCAAAACAGTTGGCAAAAGCTGATTCCGGAAAAACATTAAAAAGTTCTCTGGTTTATCCACTTGCTCTTGGGCATCAAGCGCTTGGAGTTTTGATTTTAACAGCAAGCCGTGATCTTAATAATCTTTCCCGCTACGAACAGGAAACAATTTCAGGCATCATTGGTCTGATCTCTTTGGCGATATATAAAGCGAAGATATACGAAGATTTACAAAAAACCACTGAAGATTTGCGAGAGGCCAACGATCGTCTTGCTCAACTTGATAGGGCGAAGAGTGAATTTTTAAGCATTGCTTCTCATCAGCTGTATACTCCACTAACCGCGATTAAAGGATATCTTTCCATGATAAAAGAGGGAGATTATGGAAAAGTAGCAAAAAAACAGAGTGGTGTGATAGATATTCTAACTCAATCGAGTGATCGATTGATTGGGTTAATTAAAGACTTGCTGGATGTCTCGCGTATTGAGAGTGGTCGTTTGGAATTGTCGCTTGAATCGGTGGACTTGGTGCAAATGGCAAAAGATTTCGTGGTAGAGCTTGAACCTAACGCAAAGAAGAAAAATTTGCAGTTGAATTTTCTTGATACAAAACTTGAATCAGGCCACGTTGTTGCTGATAGACAGCGTATTCGCCAGGTTTTGCTGAATACTATTGATAACTCAATTAAATATACAAACGAAGGGCATATTGATATTAGAGTGGTTCGCGAGGATGACTCTTTGGTATTTTCCGTGCAGGACACAGGAAAAGGTGTTACAGCTCAAGAAATTAGCATCTTGTTTACAAAATTCACCCGTGTCGGTGGTGCGGATAAATTCCACACTAACGGTTCCGGCTTAGGGCTTTATGTAGCAAAAAAGATTGTTACCGAGCACCATGGAGATATCTGGGTTGAAAGCCCTGGTTTGGGCAAAGGGTCTACCTTCTTTGTAAGATTGCCGATTGAAGGGTCAAAGAAATCTATGCCTGTTGGCACAACTGTTACCATAGGGAT
>Ga0247841_10002109_pt1 | contig 41023 bp, 31 predicted proteins | sample LaCruzMarch2015__2_FD_192410 | JGI IMG/M metagenome (GOLD analysis project Ga0247841, IMG submission 192410) | Freshwater microbial communities from meromictic Lake La Cruz, Castile-La Mancha, Spain - LaCruzMarch2015_18m | ecosystem: Environmental > Aquatic > Freshwater > Lake | place: Spain...
CATCATTTGTGCAAGTATGTCCTGCAGTACAACCGCAATCGTCGGTACAAGTAGTGCAGTTTTCTGTACCGTTACATGTTCCATCACCGCAGTATGGATCTGTTACGCAAGTACCGTCAGTACAAGTATGTCCCACACCACATCCGCAATCTACACAACAACTGATAGATCCTTCGCCGTTATTACATGAGCCATCACCGCAATAGGGATCAACAACGCAAGAACCGTTAGTACATGTAGAACCAGTACCGCATGGACAGTCTCCACAACAGTCGGCAGAAGTTTCACTGCCGTTACATGTTCCATCACCGCAATAGGGATCTGTTACGCAAGTACCGTCAGTACAAGTATGTCCTGGAGTACAGCCACAATCTTGAACGCAACTTCCACAATTTTCACTGCCGTTACATGATCCGTCACCACATCGCGGAGGTTCCACACAAGAACCGGCGCTGCAGTTGGTTCCTCCTGGACATACGCAATCCTGTGAGCAGGTATCACAATTTTCGCCAATGCCCGCGCTGCATATTGTGTCTCCGCACCATCCTTCTTCCTGCCCCCAACTTCTTTCAGGAGAAAAAGTAAATGTCCCAATTATTAAAAAAAACACCCCCAGAAGGAATATTTGTCCTATTGAAATTTTCTGGTTATCATTTTCCTCCATATATTAACTATTTTAGTATACTCGGAAAAATTCTTTGATGAAACGATTGGAAGAGGAATCTTCGTGTTGATGTTTTTAGCATAATCGAGTATTCTTTTTGGTGCTTGCCAAGTATTATGTTGGCAAGGGAATGGACCCGTGGTGTAGCTCGGTTAACACGTCTCCCTGTCACGGAGAAGATCGCCGGTTCAAATCCGGTCGGGTCCGCTCGAGATTAGTTTCGCTTTGCGAAACTATATAATGTACACAAATAAGATTTCACGGTGCGTGAAGTCTTATTTGCACAAGAATCGAGAACCCTGAGGGGTGTATCGTAGCAACGATACAAACCGAAGGGCTACGAGATTAAAAGTTGATGGGACACAAGAATCGCCAAGAGGCGCAGAATCTCAGAGCCCTTCACTAGCATCAACTGAGCATTATCCAACAATGAAAATTTATCTAGGAATATACACCCCCGCCTTAATGGTTCACAGAATACAAAAAAGGTGCGCAAGCGCACCTTTTTTGTTAGATTATCTTAGTTTATTTTACGGAATTTACTGCTGCTTTCAATGCGTCCGCAGAAGAGGCACCTTTCAATTGTTTTGCTCCCTTTGGTCCGATTATAACCGAAGTTGGCGTACCTGTTATTTTTGCTGTGCGTGATGCGCTTAGATAAGTATCAATATTTCCAAGATACTTTTGTGAAGTGAAGCATTGTTCAAATTTTACGCCGTCTAATCCGTTATCTGTAGCGATCTTTTTGAGGCGAGTTACGTCCATTAGATTTTCCGTATCTTTGGATGTGTATATCGCGTCTAAATATTCCCAATATTTTCCTTGGTCATTAGCGCAATCCGTGGCTTGCTCCTCAATTTTTCCTGCCTCATGAAATGGGGTAGGACGATAGACAAAGCGGACATCGCTATTCTGCTCTACGAAGCTATTAAGTGTCGGATAAAACATTCGGCAATATGGGCATTGTGAATCGGAATAGAGGATGATTGACACAGGAGCATTTACGTTTCCTTTTATGTAGTCACTTTGTGTCACAGGAGGAATAACTGTCGGATCAAACGGAGGAGGTGTTGCGGGGGCATTTTGAGCGTTTTGCTGTTGTGCGGCCGCTGCGACAGGAGAGCTAGTTGCTGCTACTTTTTGTCCAGTAGCTGGCAAGTTCTTTGTTTGAGGGACTTTGCCTTTTACAAGCATGAACCCCAAAATTGCCACTATTACTAATGAGCCGACTACGACTGGTACTGATAACTTTTCATTTTCTTCACTCATGTATTTTTTAATAAAGGTTATGCTTTGCAGTTTATAAGCAAGGGAAATATTGCACAAGTTGCCAGCTCAATTATAATGATTCGTATGCCCAGTAATACAACTTCCAATTTAAACAAACCTAAATTATCTGTTATATTCTAATCATATGAATTCAAATCATTCTTCAATCTTAACTCCTGCCGATAATAAGCGTTCAGAAATCGCTTATATTGGAAGTTGATATACTGGGTATGGGTGCACATGAACAACGTATCGAAAAATTAACTAGAGAAATAACTGACGTTATAAACGATCTTATTGACAGAGGAGCGGGTATTCCAAGGCCGATTATAGGACTTAACAAGGAAATGCCGTTTTTTTTACCAGTTCAGCAAAGGTCTGTCGCTAAGCTGCGTAATTTAGCCAAAGAAAACAAAGAGGATTTTGAGCCGCCGGTGTTGGTGATGAATGTTTATCCTTACCAGGATCCTGTTAGCAAAAGAATTACGGAAGTGTCTTATCCGTATAACGAATTGGTTGTTGGTGATGTTATCAATCGTTTGGGCGACGAATCGGAAGTAAAGTTGGCAAAAATAGTAATGAAAGATGTCCCGGACGATTGGCACAGCGAAAGGGTTCTTGATTTGGCTTTGCATGCGAGGAGTAAAAACAAGCGTTATGGAGAGGTTTTGGCTGTGGCTAAAAATATCAATCTTCGTGTTCCGCGGGTTGCGATTGTTGGAAAAGAATCGGGCGTCTAGTCAATGACTCTGCGCGGATCACTGATAATTTTTGGGGTTTGGACATTTTTGGCCTGGGTCGCTTTTACTTTTGCCGTTATGGTAATCGATCCTATTGCCAATGGCTTTTGGGGAGAAGTATTTTTCTTTTCCGCGTTATTTCTGGCCGTGACTGGCACCGTGACGATTCTTGGTGTACTTGGCAGATCTAAATCGTCGTCAGAGCTTGCTTCAAACCATCTTGCTCCCGCTTTTCGCCAAGGGCTATTGATTGCTGTGGCAATTGTGGCAGTTCTTGTGCTTCAACGTTTTCGCTTTCTTCAATGGTGGAATATTTTGCTGCTAGGCGGCATACTGGTATTGATTGATTTAATCTTTTCGGATAGCAAACAAACCGTATGAGTTTAAGTGAGGAACTGTATCAAATAGAGAATGACGCCAGACGTGTGCTTAATGATGTCTCCACAAAAGAAGCTTTGGAAGAGTTTCGTTTAGAGTTTTTGAGCAGACAAGGGGTGCTTTCTTTGTTTTTGCGTGGTTTAAAAGATGCTTCCCTGGAAGAAAAACGCACAGTTGGAAAACGTGCCAACGATCTTCGAATTAGTATGGAAAATGACTTTACGGTCAAAGAACGGGAAGTATCCGGGGGTAAAAAGAAAAAAATAGATGTTACTGTCCCGGGAGCTCGTCCCGCACAAGGGCATTTGCATCCTTTAACGATTGTTCGTAGAGAAGTCGAAGACTTGTTTATGAGTATGGGATTTGAAATTGCTGATACTCCTGAAGTGGAAGAACCAAAGTATAATTTTGATTTAGTTAATATTCCTCTTGAACATCCAGCCAGGGATTTAATGGATACTTTTTGGTTGAATGACGGGCGGCTTCTTCGCACTCATACTACGGCAGGGCAAGGAAGAGTAATGGCTAATCGTCAACCGCCGTTTAGAATATTAATTCCAGGACGTGTTTTCCGTCATGAGGCGACTGATGCTTCACACGAAACAACTTTTCATCAGTTTGAAGGAATGATGGTTGATGAAAATATTTCTCTTGCTGATTTGAAGGGTGTAATTTCGGTGGTTCTGAAAAAAATATTAAAAAGAGATGATGTAAAAATAAGATTCAGACCAAGTTTCTTCCCGTTTGTTGAACCAGGTATTGAAACACACGTTTCGTGTTTATTTTGCAAGAATGGTTGTTCTGTTTGTAAGTATTCTGGTTGGATTGAAGTTTTGCCGGCAGGGATGATTCACCCGAGTGTCTTAAAAAATGTCGGAGTTGATCCCAAAAAGTATCGTGGCTTCGCTTTTGGCGGCAGTATAGATCGGCTGGCAATGTTGCGATTTGGCATTAATGATATTCGTCTGTTTTGGAGCGGTGAGCCACATTTCTTAAAACAATTCTAATGAAAATATCTTTAAATTGGTTAAAAGAATATATTAATTTACCGGAAAAGCCGGAAAAAATCGCCAGTATTCTTACGGAATATGCTTTTGAGACGACAATTGAAAAGAAAAATTCCTCTATTTCCTTGGACAAAATATTTGTTGGAGAAGTTTTAGAAGCAACGAAACACCCCAATGCCGATCGTCTTACTTTGACAAAAACAAGAGTTGGAAAAAAAGATTATGCCATTGTTTGTGGTGCACCGAATGTGCGTGTGGGTTTAAAAGTTGCGGTGGCTTTTCCCGGAACGCAAGTAATAGGTAAAGATGGTGAAAATGTGGTGCTTGAAAAAGCAACAATTCGTGGAGTAGAGAGCGAAGGAATGCTTTGTTCTGAGAGAGAACTTGGACTTGGTGTCGGTCATGATGGAATTATGGAGTTACCTGACAATATGAAATCTGGTGAAAAATTGTCCAAGCTTTTTGGAAATGACACTATTTTAGAACTGGATGTTTTGCCGGATCGCGCGGCGGACTGTTCGTCTTATTTTGGTATTGCACGAGAGTTGGGCGCGCTTTTGTCGCGGAAAGTGAAATTACCGAAAATTTCAACAAAGACAGCAAAAAAGGGCAAACTTGGCTTTAGTGTTCTTGTTCAAGATTCTAATGAATGTCCGCGTTACATTGCCACAGTTATTGACGATATAAGTAATGGTCCTTCGCCCGAATGGATGCAAAACAATCTGAGATCCATTGGGCTTAAGCCACAGAATTTGATTGTGGACACAACCAACTTTGTTTTATGGGAGATTGGTCAGCCCACCCATGCTTTCGATGCTGAGGCCATCTCTCGTTCATTGGCGGTGCGTAATAGTAGAAAAGCAGAAAAGATGCAAACGTTAGATGGTGTTGAAAGAGAATTGCCGGAGGGAACATTGTTAATTTCTTCAAATGATATTCCCGTAGCTGTTGCCGGTGTGATGGGGGGAAAAGAAAGTGCTGTTAAGCCGGAAACAACGAAAATTATTTTGGAATCGGCTTTGTTCTCGCCTCGCAAGATCAGGCAGTTTGTAAATAAAACTAATTTGCGCACCGATGCCAGCGATCGTTACACTCGCGGACTTACTGTTGAACATACGGCCGCCGGGGCAGCGCGGGTAGCAGAACTGCTGCAAAAATATGGTGGTGGGCGTATTGTTGCTCAGCTTGATGTTTGCAAAAAGAAGAACAATCCAATTTCTGTTAGTTTGGAACATAAAAAAATTGAAGATGTTCTTGGAAGCAAGGTTGCTTCATCGAATGTTATAAAGATTTTGAAGGAATTGGGTTTTACGGTTTCTGCGAAAGCGGGGAAGTATGTCGTAAAGCCGCCTATCTTTCGTAGTGATATAACTATAGAAGAAAATGTTATCGAAGAAGTCGCGCGCGTTCTTGGTTATGAGAATCTTCCAATGCGTTTGCCGAAGTCTCTGGTGACTCCTGTTGTTCCGTCCAGTGTTTTATTAGATACGCGTAAAGTTCAAAATGTTTTGCAGGGCGCCGGTTGGCTCGAAACATATTTTTATTCAGTGATTAATGAGGGGGTCGTTAAGGCCACTGGTTTAGACGGAATCAAGCACCTTGAAATTGTTAATCCAATGCGAGATGACCAAAAACGTTTGCGTCTAAGTTTGCTACCCAACTTTTTAAGTGCGGCTGAAATGATCGTAAAGAAAGAACCACTGACACGCATGTTTGAGCTGGGCCATGTCTATCCTGTGGAGGGAAGTGAAGATTTGTATGCAGCTGGGGTGATAATAAGAAGAGGCAAGACGGATCCCAAAGATTTTTACGAAGTTAAGGGAGTGGTTGAATATATTTTGGAAGCTTTGAATTTGTCTTTGATTTCATTTAGATCAAAGACGGATAATGCTTCGGGGAAATTATTGGATTCCGGTGTGAGTGCAGATATTAATTGTGGCTCTCAAAAAATTGGTTCTTTGGGGGAAGTCTCAGATGATATTTTGGCGAAAATGAATATTCACGGCGGGATGACTGTTTTTGAGATTAATTTATCCAAGATTAGTCAGATTGAGCGTTTGGAGAAAGTTTATAATCCTCCCTTTCCGTATCCTACTGTTCAGCGTGACATCTCGTTATTGTTGCCGGAAAGTGTTCTTGTTGATCAAGTGGAAGAAGTAATTGAAGATGCCGGTAAGGGCTTGGTACAAGACGTGGATTTTGTGGATTTGTATGACGAAGACGAGAAACGTAGTGTCACATTGCGCGTGGTTTATGGGTCTCGTCAAAAAACACTAACCGATTCTGAAGTGAATAATCTCCAAAAAAAGATATTGATTCTGGTTGCAGAAAAACTAGGCGTAAAAGAGCGGGGAGCCAAATAGATTGAAATGTCCTTCTTTGCGAGGGCTAATAAGCTCGACCCCGCGGCTTCGTCTGGGGTTGAACGATGAAGCAATCTCCAAACAATAAGGTAGGTATCTGATAGAAAATATAATTATATATCACTGGTTCTGTATTGGGGATTGCCGCGCCTCGCCCATTTTCAATGGGCGATGGCTCGCAAAGACGAATTCTGCCACACCGGTTTCATGAAAAATCTTTTTGCTGGTACAATATAAGAAATTAAACATGGGAAAAAATGACCGAAAATTTTCGATAGGACAAATATTTCTTCTAGGAATATTTTTTTTAGTGGTTGGATCGTTTATTTTTTCACCCCAAAAGAGTCAGGGGCAAGAGGAGTGGTGTGGTGACACTATCTGCAATAATGGCGAGAATTGTGATACTTGCTCGGGCGACTGCGGATGTGGTGGAGGAACTTATTGCAATGGTGGTGCGTGTATAGCAGCGCCTTATTGTGGTGATGGCTCGTGTAATGAAGATGTTTACAGTTGTTGCACTGATTGTGGAGGATGCAACGGTGGTTATCATTGTGAATCTAATAGTTGTGTGGCTGACCCTGTTTGTGGCAATAGTTCTGTTGAATCAGGTGAGGGATGTGACGATGGAGATAATAGTGATAGTGATGGTTGTTCCTCCATTTGTAGCGTTGAATGGAATTGGACTTGCAATGGTTCTCCAAGTGTTTGTCAAAGTTGTGGAAATAGCACTAAAGAAGGTACTGAAACTTGCGATGATGGTAATGGGAGTGACAGTGATGGTTGTTCCTCTGGTTGTTCTGTTGAATCTGGTTGGGCTTGTAATGACGCTTCGCCATCAGTTTGTCATACTATTGCCTGTGGCGATGGCATTCCAGATTCTCCTGAAGGATGCGATGACGGCGGGACTAGTGCTGGTGATGGTTGTTCTGATACTTGCGCTGTTGAATCGGGATACGGGTGCACTGGTACACCTTCTGTTTGTTCGCTTCTGTGCGGAAATGGCGGCATAAACGATAGCGAGGCATGCGATGATGGTGATACAAGTTCGGGCGATGGATGTTCAGATATCTGCGCTGTTGAAACAGATTGGACATGTAACGGTGCTCCGAGTGTTTGTCAGAAATGTGGGAACAGTACTAAAGAAGGTACGGAAGCTTGTGATGACGGTGATATAGATGCTGGTGATGGTTGTTCTGCTACTTGTACTGTTGAATCGGGATACGGGTGCACTGGTACACCTTCTGTTTGTACGATCCTTTGTGGTAATGGCACTATAAATTCGGCCGAAATTCATTATTTGATGAATGATAATGCGGCAACAACGAGCGTAGTTAATACACAAGGTAACTACACTGGAACGGCGCAAAGAAACACAAGTTTGTTAACAGCAACTGGCTTAATAAACGGAGCATTGAATTTTAATGGCACAACAGATTATATAAACATACCTGGTTCCTCTGATCTTTTGAAAGGAAACACTTGGACAGTATCTTTTTGGGTATATATTTCCAGTGCCAATTCCGCGTCGGCAATGGAAATGTTTTCAAAAAGATCACCATCAAATTACGGATTAGCGATAACCAAAAGTGGTTCCTCTTTTGTTCTTTATGCCGCGTCCTCTTCAAATAGAACATTTGATATATCAGGTGATAGCGGAAACGCATTTGGATCAATAAATTACAATGCTTGGAATTTAATTACTATTGCTAAAGATGGTACCGCATGGAGATCTTATGCGAATGCTAATCTCGGATCGACTATCACAAATTCCGCTAAGCTTTGGGATAATAGTCAAAATCTTGCCATAGGAAAAAATAATGTAGGTCTTGGAACATTTAAGGGATTGATCGATGACGTGAGGGTTTATGAAACAACACTGAGTCAGGATGAAATAACTGCACTTTACAACAGTGGAACCGGTACTGAATCTAATTTGGCAGGAGAGGATTGTGATGATGGAGGTACTTCTGCTGGTGATGGTTGTTCCGCTACATGTGCTATTGAGTCAGGTTGGGCATGCGATGGCGCTTCGCCGTCTTCTTGCCATCTTATTTGTAGTGACGGAGTGGTTGAAGGTGCTGAAGAATGTGATGATTCAAACGTTACCAACGGTGACGGTTGCAGCAGCACGTGTACATGGGAAACACCTAGTGCTCCCACTGGTTTTGCTGGCACTCCCACTTCGGGAACTGCGGTAACGTGGTCTTGGGCAAGCGGTGGTTCTTCTTTTGAAACTGGTTTTAAAATATTCAGTGCAGCTAATGCCTTGCTTAACACGGCAGCCAGCAGTGCTACCTCTTGGGCTGAAAGTGGTTTAACCGAAGGAACAAGTTATAGTCGCTATATAACATCTATAAACAACACTGCTTCTTCTTCGCATTCATCTACAATCAGTGTCGTAACTCTTCCTACCGCACCCTCATCTCTCAGTGCATCAAGTCAGACCGTGAATTCTATTACTTGGAGTTGGACTGATAATTCCAATGGTGAAGAAGGTTATAGAATATACAACGGAGCAGGGAGCTTGATTGGTACGGTTGGCGCAAACGTTCACACGTACACAGATACTGGCTTAACAGAGGGCTCTTCTTATACTCGCAATGTTGTTGCTTTTAATAATAGCGGAACACAGGAGTCTGCCTCATCCGGCAATGTTTCTTCGGCGACTTTACCAACAGCTCCTAGCGCATTTTATGGCACAGTTGATTCAGGCACAGCGATTACTTGGCGCTGGACAGATAATTCCACCCATGAAGATGGATTTAAAATATATGACAGTTCAGATCAACTAAAAGGTACAGTCGGAGCCAATGTTTCTTCCTGGCAAGAAACAGGGCTTACTGCCGGTGAAACCTACGCAAGACATGTTGTGGCCTATAAAGAATCTTCCAACTCGAGTAGTTCGAATACGGATTCAGTGACGACTACTACAACTCCGACAGCGCCTTCCGGATTTTCCGGTTCAGCTGCCTCAGCGTCAGCAATTACTTGGATTTGGACTGATAACTCTTCAAACGAAACCGGATTCAAGCTTTATGATTCGCATAACACTTTGATTGCAACCATTTCTGCCGATGCAACAACATATACGGAAACGGGCTTAACTAAAAATACGGCGTATAGTCGTTATTTGAAAGCGTACAATTCTTATGGTGAATCCGCGGCTACTGATAATGCTAGCGCAAGCACCAACGACAGTCCGCCGGATCCTCCGTCTTTGCTTATTGGATCAGCTGTTTCCAGTACAAAAATTGATTGGTCGTGGTCTGATAATTCCAATGACGAAACAGGGTTCAGAATATACGATGGGTCAGGAAATTTGATTGGTTCGGTTACTACAAATGTCTCTTCGTATACGGAAACCGGATTAACAAAAAATACTTCATACACAAGGTATGTGAAGGCGTATAACGGAATCGGTTCTTCAGTGGCCTCTAGTTCTTATGCGGAAACAACAAAATCAGACGCTCCTTCGTCTCCTACGTTAAGTGTACCCGCCAGTAGCGCTCTTCTTAATACTCTAACGCCAACGTTTACGTTTAAGAGAAGTACGGATACGGATGATGGCATTGATGGCTATGTATTAATTTTCAATCAAGGGGAAAGTAATGAGAAATCTGTGACTATCGCAAACATTAATGATGGTGGGTCACAGAGTAATTCTTATGGTGTAGTTACGGGAGCGAGTTCTACAATCAGTTTTGCGCTTACGGATGCAACATTACTAAAAGAAGGCGCAAACACATGGAAAGTAAAAGTAACTGATTTGGGTTCTAATTCTTCTGAAAGTGATGCTCGCGCCTTTGTAATCAATCTAAAACTTCCGGTTGTGGACAAAGTGACATTTAGCAACGCTATCTCAAGTGACGATAATGAAATAGTTACCTCTGCGTCTTCAGGCGATTTGATTATTTCTCTAAGCAGCAGCAGTGGGCTGAAGGAATTAAAAGTCAATTTGGGAAAGCAATTATTTATCTTCGGTGCGCCAATGGGAACGCAAAACATTTTGGTGAAAACCTTTGAGTTAAGCGGAAAAAATAATGTTATCACTGTGCCTCTTTCCGGTTTGCAAACAGGGAAGTATCAATTGCTTCTAGATTTGGAAGACGTTTCTGGGAATGTTACCGATTGGAGCAGAACAATAAATGTCGTGACATCGGAAGAGGCGCAGAAACTTGATGGAACACTGGCGCGGACTCCTGCTGACGCAAAAAAGCTGGCGGACGAAGGGAAAACGGTCAGTAGAACGCCGCTAAACATGCGTTTAGATGGGCTTTCGGACTATGGCAAAGAATTACGTTTGAAACAGGCCGGCAGTACAGACCAATTTTTGGAAAGATATTTAACTTCCGCGCAGGTAGATAATCTTGATACAAAAATAGCTGTTTTTTCCCGAAAATTTAAGAATTTAGTGTTCAATGCTTTTGGAAGGTCGAGTCGTACTATCGCCGGTATTTTATCTCAACCTGTTCGTCATCGTCTTGCTATGATGGGCTCAGCTGTTAATGAAGCGTCAGAATCAGGAAGAAATAATCGCATGGAGCTGGCATTGAAGACACAGCATTATTTCGAAGTGCTGACTACTCCGGTGCAGGTTGCTTTTCAGAGGGTAGGCACTACGGTTCGTGTGGCATTTGATGTAATGAGCGGTAATCACGAAGGAGCTCTTAAGATAGCTAACGTACAGATAGAGTCTATTGGAAAAACTCAAGCTTCAATTTCTTGGAAGACAAATCGTGTAGCAAGAGGAAAAATAAATTACGGGTCTTCTCCTTCATACGGTAAAGAACTTTTTATGGATGACTATACAACAAACCATCATGCAGTGCTGACGGGACTGGAAGGCGGGCAGAAATACTTTTTTGAGGTATTGGCAACTGACCTAAAGAGCCAAAATGCTTTTGACGCTTTTTATAGCTTTGATACCCCTGAACAATAATGATATTTCAGAAGTGCGTGTGCTATAATAGAGCAAAGAGAAAGATGTTATTCTTAAACAGAGATAAAAATGCCTAACAAGAGATCAAATAGAATAGGTTTAGGGGTAATATATTTTTTATTCCCATTGGTAATGTTATGGATTGCGTCGATAAGGGCGATTAATGGAATATTGCCGATTGCTTCTGCCATAGCTTTCGCTTTTTTGATTTTAACAATTTTTATCAAAAAAATTCCTCGTCATTACGTGATGTTTCTTTGGACTTTTGCCGCTCTTGCAATTTTAGTTGCGTCCGGGGGGTTTGTTTCAGTGCTATTTTTCGTATTGTATCTAACCGCGATCGCTCTTGGATTTGTTTACACGCCTGGAATTGCAATTTCTTTTGTGCTTGGAAACATTCTTGCCTTCTTTTTCATGAGTGAAACTAATTCCAGCGCGGATTTTATTGTTTACATGTCGCTACTTGCAGCGATTCCGATGGTCATTGTGTTGCGTCGAGCTTTCTTGATTGTTCAGCAAGAAAGAAAAGGGATCCTTATTTTAGAAACGGATAATAAAAAATCCGGGATCACCTCGTTGGATGAAGTACTTGATAACAGAGTGAATAATGTAAGCACAGTTCTGCGTCAGCCGATTACCTATATAAGACAGGGGTTAGCAATGATTCAGGACAATAAAGTGACTGAGGAGGAATTCAAAAAAATGCTTCCGAGGATGCAGCGTTCGGCAGATGAATTATTTACGCTGTTGAAGGAATTTGAGCGTGGAACAACAAATAATGTCTTATTGGGAACAAATAAGACAGAGGAAAAGGGAAAATAATTTTTATTATTGAATTTAATCGATATGCCAAAAAATAAAAAAATCCTAATAGTTGAAGATGATGAACCGTTGAGAGACATGTATAAAATGATCCTCGAAAAGGAGGAATTTGATGTAACTACCGCCAATGACGGTGTAGACGGCTTAGCAAAAGCCAGAAAAGGTGGTTTTGATTTAGTCCTTTTGGACCTGATGATGCCTAATTTGGATGGGCTTGGTTTTCTGAAGGGTCTAAAGGAGGAATCGGCAAAAACTAAATTGGGACCTATCGTGGTTTTGAGTAATGCCGGTTACGATACGGTGGCGAAAGAAGCTGAATCCATGGGAGCGATTGGTTTTCTGATGAAAGCAGAGCTTTTGCCGAAGGAACTCGTTGCCAAAGTTAGGCAGTATATCGGTTGAGTTCCGGGGTTGGAAAAAAAACCAAAATAGGGTAAAATTGGTTAATGGTTAAGAAAACATCCTCTGACAAGGGCGGGGCTAGCTCTTCATATAATGCCGATCAAATCCAAGTCCTTGAAGGACTAGAGCCCGTTCGAATACGTCCTGGAATGTATATTGGTGGTACTGGCCTTGATGGTCTGCACCATTTGATATGGGAAGTGGTGGACAATTCTATTGACGAAGCCATGGCGGGTCGCTGTAATGAGATTACAGTGCATTTGTTACCTGGCAATACGGTGAGCGTGAGTGATAATGGCGCCGGTATTCCCGTAGAAATCCATAAACAAACAAAGAAATCCACCTTGGAAACAGTTCTTACAATTCTCCATGCTGGAGGAAAATTCGGCGGAGGCGGGTATAAAGTTTCCGGCGGATTGCATGGAGTAGGTGTTTCTGTTGTTAACGCGTTGTCCTCCTCTTTAATTGCAGAAGTAGAAAGAGACGGTGGTGCGTTTCAACAAGAATATCAGCGCGGTAAACCAAAGTACGCGACGAAGAAAATTGGGGCTTCCAAAAACCACGGTACAACAATTACTTTTACACCGGATACGGAAATATTCCCTGAAATTAAATTTGATGCAGATCGTATTTTGCAACGCTTAAGGCAGCAGACTTATTTAACGCCTGGTGTTCGTATTAATTTTTACGATGAAAGAGAAGAAGGGAAAGTGACACGCTATGGGTTTTTCTTTGAAGGTGGTATTAAATCCTACGTAGAGCATCTTAATTACGGAAAGGATATTAAGAATGTTGAAACTTTTTTTGTTACAAAAGCACAAGGAGATGTTTCTGTAGAAATTGCTTTGCAATATACAGACGCTTATACCGAACATTTGCTAGCTTTTGTAAACACAATTCATACACCAGAAGGAGGAACGCATGTTGCTGGATTCCGACAGTCTTTGACGCGCGCAATTAATGATTATGCTCGTAAGCATTCGCTTTTGAAGGAAAAAGACGAAAACATGACGTCCGATGACGTGAAAGAGGGTCTAACAACTGTTATTTCCGTAAAAATACCTAATCCTCAATTCGAAGGACAAACAAAAGCGAAATTAGGAAACCCGGAAGTGCGGGGAGCAGTGGCGGAAGTGATGTATGACAGTTTTCAAGCATACATGGAAGAACATCCCCAAGACGCGCGAGCAATTATCGGAAAAGTTGTTTTGGCGGCGCGGGCAAGAGCGGCAGCCAGAGCGGCGCGTGAAACAGTTTTGCGTAAAGGAGTTTTGGATGGCTTTGCTCTACCAGGAAAATTGGCTGATTGCAGTGAGAAAGACCCAACGAAAGGCGAAATATTCATTGTCGAGGGTGACAGCGCAGGCGGTTCTGCCAAGCAAGGTCGTGATCGTAAAACTCAGGCCATTCTTCCGTTGCGTGGCAAAATTCTCAACGTAGAGCGGGCTCGTTTGGATCGCATGCTTACTTCTGAGGAAATTAAAATTCTTATTATTGCTTTAGGAACAGGCATCGGAGAGGAATTCGAACTGGAAAAATTACGTTATCACAAGGTTGTAATAATGACCGATGCCGATGTCGATGGAAGTCATATTCGCACGCTTTTATTGACGCTTTTCTACAGACATTTCAGACCGATGATCGATGCGGGCTATGTGTATATCGCACAACCTCCGTTGTTTAAGTTATCGCGTGGAAATGAGCATCGATATGCTTATTCGGATGAAGAGCGTGACAAAATTTTAGCGGAAATGGCGAAGAAAAAAGCTGATAAGAAAAAAGCAAAAGAAGCCGCCGAGGATGCTTTGGAAAATACTGAACCGAAAGATGAAAACAATGAAGAGGTGGTGGATACAGGAGCGATTGTAAATACTTCGGGTGTGAATATTCAGCGCTATAAGGGTTTGGGTGAAATGAATCCATCACAACTTTGGGAAACAACAATGGATCCGAGTGTACGCGTGATGCGTCGTGTCACGGTGGAAGATGCTGATGAAGCGGATAACACTTTTGAGACTCTTATGGGAAGCGAAGTCGCGCCACGCAAGAAATTTATTTTGACACACGCAAAGACGGTACAGAATCTCGATATTTAGTAAAGATTAAAGAATTTAGGATTTCTCGATCATTATAAAACACAAAACCGATTTCATCCCCGCGAAAGCGGGGATCTTGTTATTTGTTTTATTGTGCCAACATTAAGCAAAATTACGTCGGCAGACAAGCTGAGGCCGTAATTTTGCTTAATGTTGGCACAATACCTTATTCTTCCTGCGAAGATTCTCATTTTATAAAATTTGCTTTTCGGAGTAAAATTACCCAATGGATGACATAAAAAGTCTTGATAATAAAAACGGAGAGGACAAAGAAAAAAGTAATCTGAATAGTGAGTTACAAGCGAAAGTAGTTTCGGATATTGTTGTTGAAAAACCAAGCGATATGCCGGTTAAAAAAGATGAAGATAAGACAAATGAAACTCCTTTAGTGGTGGCTCCTCAGCTTAATATTTTAACTGTGCCTTCCGATCAGCCAACGGAACAAAAAGAGGAAGGTCCAACCTTGGCTGATGAACCCTCAAAGAAAGGATTTAATAAGACTTTTGTTATCATACCTGTTTTGTTGTTTGTTGTTGCTTGTTTTGCTGTGGCCTATTTTAGTGGTTATGTGAAGATATCTTTTTTCGGTCCGACTCACGAGCAAGTTATTGATAAAATGTTTGATAGCATTAGCGGCATTCGTTCTGCTGGGTATGTGATGCAATTAAATTTCAAATCCGAATCGCGCCAGCCGGGAATTAAGCCAATAGATTTTTCTACGGTAATTAATTCCGTAAATGGAGTAGCAAACATTTCTACTAAGCGCGATTTAGTGAGGTTAAATGCTATCGCTCAAATAGAGCTTTCATTGGATTTATACAAAAGCTCTAATGGTAATTTCCCGCTTTATTTAAACGATATTGCCCCGCAGACGCCGGAGCTTATTTTAGATCCCGCTACGAAAAATCAATATGGTTATCGTCAAGAAAAAAATGGAGCGGACTTTACTTTGCATGTGCAAATGGAAACAGATAAGGGAATAAGCGACTATCGGATAGCCGCTCTCACTGTTCCATCGGCAGTGTTGCAGACAACAGAAAATCGTCTCGCGGAGATTCATGCAGATACTCCGCGTTTTAAAGAAATTCCAGCAAAGCCGGGAGATTTTAGTGTGGATAGTGGGCTTGACCGATCGGCAATCTTTCAAAATTTACCTTCTGAAATAGATGCAGATGTTCATTTTAGCGGGCAAACCCAAATTGATGATGCTAATAGTGATGCTTCGTTTGATGCGGATGGGAAATTAGCACTTAGTGGGATGAGCTTTTCTGCTGGTTTTGGGCTAATTAAAAAAGGGGATGCAATGTATGGAAAAATTAAGGAAGCTCCAACTTTTGGTTTTTTAAATCTTGAGGCGATCAAAGGAAAGTGGGTGAAGTTGCAGGCATCTGATTTGAGTAAAGCCGGTGTAAAAAATGCGGATAAAACACTGGAGTCGCTTAATCAACAAAAAACGTTATCACTTGCCAAGGCATTTTTGCAAATTCTGAAAGAGGAAAAGATTTTTACTGTTGTAAGTGAAAAACCAAGAGAGAAAGATAAGGATGGCAGTATGTACCATTATTTAGTTAAAATTAATAATAGCAAGGCCGCGATTATTTATGAGCGTCTTAATGAGGAAGTAAAGAAGCAGTTTGGTGAACAGAGCGGCTTTATGGATGAAAATTTAATAAAATATCTTCGCAGTTCAGAATATGAAAAAATGAGCCAAATATCCGAGGAAAATACACAGTTGGAACTTTGGGTTGATGCAAAGAATTTTTGGCCAAAGAAGTTTACCTCTAATTCCGTTTTCGTTCCGCCGGATAACGTACAGAAGCTGAAGGATAAGCAATTTCGTTCCCGTTTTTCGATAGAACTGTTGGATATTAATAATCCAGTAATAGTGTCGGAGCCGGAAAATTCGCTTAGTGTGGAAGATGCACAAAAGTTGGTGATAGGGCAGTGAAATACTCGGATTTAGTGGTGTTCTGCGTGTGAATAAGAAAATATAGGAAGGCAGTTTGACACATTGATCGTGCTTTGTTATTGTTTATATCGAGGACTCGCCGACGCGCTTTGCTAATTATTACCCCGGCGGGCCGAGCACCATGAATTATCTATCAAATATCGCTAAACTCCCACAGGGAGTTGTGTCATATATTCGTGAATCAAGACAGGAGTTAAAGAATGTTCAATGGCCCACCCGCCAAGAGACCATTCGTTATACTGTCGTGATTCTTGCAGTATCTTTTGCCGTTGCAATAGCAACGGGCGCTGTTGATACAGCTTTAACATTCGCAGTGCAAAAATTCGTTCTTAAATAAGTTTTATGCCCAAACAGCAATCAACAGGAGAAAAATCTTGGTTCGTTCTTCACACCTATTCTGGTTATGAGGATAATGTTGCTCGAAATCTGAAGCAACGTATTGAATCGATGGGAATGGAAGACAAGATTTATAATGTTCTCGTTCCGCGCGAAAAGAAAATCAAAATCAAGAACGGCAAGCGCCGCACTGTTGAAGAGCGTCTTTTTCCGGGATATGTAATGGTTGAAATGGTGGTTACAGACGATTCTTGGTATGTTGTTCGCAACACGCCTAATGTTACGGGATTTGTCGGTTCTGGTACTACTCCTACGCCAGTTTCAGAGGAAGAGATGAAACATTTAATGGAGCGTATGGGTCAGGAAGAGCCGAAGTTCACAATCGATGTTAAGACAGGCGATACCGTCAAGATTATCGATGGATCGTTCAAGGACTACGACGGCAAGATCTCGGAAGTCAATGCTGCCAAGGGCAAAGTCAAAGTGTTGATCAATATGTTTGGTCGCGAGACTCCGCTAGAGTTGGATTTCTTGCAGGTCAAGAAGGTCTAGGAAAACTGGACAATTTTTATTTGATACTATAAATTATTTAATCTATATGGCTAAAGAAGTTATCGCACAAGTAAAGTTGCAAATCGCAGGCGGTCGCGCTAATCCGGCCCCTCCTGTTGGAACCGCGCTCGGTCCACATGGCATTAATATCCAGGATTTTTGCGCAAAGTTTAATGAAAAGACCAAAGACAAGAATGGGGAAGTTACCCCGATTGTCGTCACTATCTACAAAGACCGATCGTTCACGTTTATTTTAAAAACTCCGCCGGCGGCAGAACTTTTAAAAAAGGCCGCGAGGGTAGAAAAGGGCTCAGCAGAGCCGAATAAAAATAAGGTTGGTTCTGTGACCAAAGATCAGGTGCGAGCGATTGCCGAGCAAAAAATGGAAGATTTGAATGCTTTTGATGTTGATCAGGCGATGAAAATGGTGGAAGGAACGGCGCGTTCAATGGGTATTACTGTTAAATAACTTACAATGACCGGAAAAAGGATAAAGAAAGATACGGAAGAAAAGCCGAGCGGCATCTCCTCAGTCAAAGAGGCCGTTACGTTTGTGAAAGAACACGCGAAGGCAAAGTTTGATGAAACTGTGGAAATTCATGTGCATCTTGGTGTGGATCCAAAACAGTCAGATCAGACTGTAAGAGGAACAGTTTCTTTGCCGCATGGTTCGCCTTCTTCGATTAAAGTAGCTGTCTTTACTGGTGATGTTGCTTTGCAAGAAAAGGCCAAGGAAGCAGGAGCTGATATTGTTGGCGGTATTGAATTGGTAAACGAAATCGCGGCTAAAAAATCATTAGCTGCCGATGTGGCTGTTACCACGCCGGATATGATGAAAGAATTGGCGAAGATTGCGAAAGTTTTGGGACCACGCGGGTTGATGCCTAATCCTAAGACAGGTACTATCGGCAACGATCCGGCCGTTATTGTTAAATCACTCAAGGCGGGCAAAGTCAGTTTCAAAATGGATGACTCGGCCAATATTCACGTCGGTATCGCCAAGGCCTCATGGGACGCGGAAAAGATTGTTGGGAATGCACGTGTTGTAATTGAAGCTATCAAACAAGCCAAGCCCAGTAACGCAAAAGGCGAGTATCTTCTTTCCGGCGCAATTTCTTCTACGATGGGAGTCGGCGTAAAAATACAGCTTTAAAATTTTTCACGATATTTAAACATCCTCGCGATTAGCGAGGATGTTTTGTATATAAAACCCACCCCACCCTCCCTTATCAGGGAGGGAACGCTCCGTCTTCTCCCTTGACAAGGGGAGATTGAGAGGGGTTTTCGTCGTTTGCTTCCGTCGGCCAAAACAGATAATATCACTTTATGCAAAAAGGTATTCTTTTAGTTAACGAAGGTCCAGACGGATCGGGTAAAGAAACGCAAACAAGGTTACTTTGCGAGTTTTTAGAGAGAGAAGGGTATGTTCTTCACAAGTTTTCGTTTCCCACCTATAAACAAGACCCTGTGGCGGATTTGATTCATTTTATGTTGCACGAGGCGAAGGAGGATTGGAACACGCGTGATTGGCGTTCAAAGGCGGTTTTGTATTCATCTAATCGTTCCCGTTTTATGCCGCAAATGCAGGCATTGCTGGATGTTCCCGGGAATATAGTGATCTGTGATCGTTTTGTATCAAGTAACCAAGGCCATATGGGGGCGCTGTCTGAGGATCCAGAAGAGAGGCAAAAACGGTACGCGTGGATAGATCGTCTCGAGTTTGAAATGATGGGGCTTCCGCGTCCGGATATCGTGCTTCTACATACTATGCCGAGTGAAATGCGGACAATGCTTTTACAAAAAAGAGAAAACGGAAAACCGGACGCGCATGAAGGAAATTCCGCGTATCTTGATCGAGTAGAAAAAGCGTATTTTGAATTGATGGATTTTTACCCGAACACATGGCGGCATATTCCAGCTGATTTAAATGGCACTCTGCAAACGCCGGAGGAAGTACACGAACGAGTAAAAGCTGCGTTATTATTTCACCCAAAGTGGGTGGAGTTTACGAATAAAAAATAATAAAACAGTTTATTTTTAGATACGCAAAAATTTAAGAATATTCCCATTTTTATGTGGGTGCATGAGGCAAATTTTAGTACATGACAAATAATCATTTTTCTTTTACGCTGTCTTTATGCAGCTAGAAACAATTATCGGGCTTGAAATCCACGTACACTTGAACACAAATTCCAAGATGTTTTGCTCATGCAAAAACGTTTCTGAATCGGAAGAACCGAATCGTTTCGTTTGTCCGATTTGTATGGGCTTTCCGGGGATGTTGCCGGTGTTAAATGGTAAAGCAGTGGAAGAAGCAATAAAAGTTGGTTTGGCGTTTGGCTGTAAGATTGCTTCTCATACAACTTTTGCGCGTAAAAGCTATTTTTATCCCGATTTACCGAAGGGCTACCAAATTTCTCAATACGATGAGCCAATCTGCTACTCAGGGAAAGTGAAAGTTTTTGTAGATGGGAAAGAAAAGGAAATCGGTATTACGCGTGCGCACATGGAAGAAGACGCAGCAAAAAATATTCACACTACCGAAGGGACATTGGTTGATTACACGCGTTCCGGGACTCCGTTGGTAGAAATAGTAACCGAGCCGGATATTCGCACTCCACAGGAAGCGAGAATATTTTTAGAGGACTTACAGCAAACAATCCGTTATATTGGTGTTTCTAACGCGGACATGGAAAACGGTGATTTGCGCGTTGACGCAAATATCTCTCTACGTGAGAAAGACGGCAAATTGAACCCCAAGACCGAGGTAAAGAATTTAAACTCTTTTAAGGCGGTTGAGAGGGCTTTGGCATATGAAATAGCACGGCAAACCGAGCTTTGGGAGTCCGGAAAGCCCCCGGTCAAACAAAGTACTCGTGGTTGGAATGACGCGTCTCAGGAAACAGTAGAGCAACGTGTTAAGGAGGATGAGGCGGATTATCGGTACTTTCCGGAACCGGATGTTCCTCCCCTGAAGATAGAGGACGAGCTTATCGAAAAAATGCGAGGTGCTTTACCTGAATTGCCATTCGAGAAAACAGAGAGATTTGTTAGGCAGTTTCAATTACCGATTGAGCAAGTGAGAATAATTATTGGCGATCGTTCGCTTGCCGAATATGTGGAAAATGTTTTTTCGGAAATTTTGCAGTGGAACGCGGATCGTTCTGATATCGAGGCGCGTAATACATTTCGTTTGTACAAATTGGCGACAAATTACTTGCTTGGTGATTTTAGGAATATTTTAGTAGAAGAGCATGCCGATTTTAGGAATACTAAAGTTACTCCGGAAAATTTTGCGGAGCTTATCGCGATGTTGCACAGGGAAGAAGTGAATCGTAACGCGGTGCCGCAAGTATTACGTTTGATGCAGGAAACCGGAGGAGATCCGTCTAATATTGTTGCTGACAAGGGCTTTGGACAGGTGAGTGACGACGATCAACTGCGCAGAGTAGTACAAGACGTTCTAGTTGAAAATCCTGTTGAAGTGGATAAGGCGCGTGCGGGGAAACTGCAGGTGATTCAGTATCTAATGGGAATGGTGATGGCAAAAACAAAAGGTCGGGCAAATCCGGCAAAAGTACAGGAGATGATTAAAGAAGAACTGGGGATAGAGAAGGAATAGGGGGAGACGGTGTCTTTGCGAGGACTAGCAAGTCCGAAGCAATCTCCAAGTGAAGACGATGGTAATTATAAGTATGTATGGTTATATACTGCTATTTCATTATTGGGGATTGCTTCGTCGGCGCCTCCTCCTCGCAAAGACGCGACTTAAATAAGTGAGGAGTTTATTACTTTCCTCGCTTCGTCGTTTGTTTTAATCCAAATCAAATTTGGTTCTTTTTTGAGCCATGTCATTTGTCTTTTGGCATAACGCCAACTGGCAGTGATAATGTCTTGTCGTGCTTTTTTAAGTGATATTTCTTCGCGAAAATAGGGAAATAATTCGCGGTAAGAAATAGTTTGTAGACCAGGCGCATTTTCACCATATTTTTGTTCGAGCTTTTGTACCTCCTCTACAAGACCACGGTCAAATTGAGAGTCGACACGTTTTTCGATAGTTTTCCTAAGATCGTCCAGTTGGCGATTGATCGCTATTTTAATTATCTTTTGTTTGTTTTTATCGACTAATTTTTCTGATTTTGGGGGTGGATTTTGTGCAATCTCTAATGCTCTGATAACTCTTCGGGGGTTAAGTAAGTCGATACGATTCGCTGTGGCGGGATCTTTTTTTGTTAGTTCTTTTGCCAGTTCTTCCAAAGGTTGTTTTTCTGCCCATGCACGGAATTCCGGATTTGGCGGTACGGATGGTATTAATGTGTCACCAGTCAAAGCACGAACATAAAAACCGGTACCACCCACAACAAGAGGAATTTTATTTTGTTCTTGGATTTTTGGGATGATATTTTTTGCGTCTTTCTTGAAATCGTCGGCGGAATATAACTCGCTTGGTTCAAGAATATCTATAAGGTAGTGGGGAATGTTGTTAAACAAAATGGCTTCATTGTGATAGGGCGCAACTTTTTTTCGGGCAACTATTTTGTCCGTTCCGATATTTAATCCAAAATATATCTGTCTCGAATCAGCGGAGATTATTTCCGCATTTAGTTGCTTCGCCAGTTCAAGGGAAAGAGCTGTTTTCCCCGAGGCGGTAGGACCCATTATTACAATAATTGGCTTTGGCATATCGTTTTAAAGTACCGAACCTGGTAGAATATGCAACATGAGGATAGTGAGAACCGCGATAAATATCTTAGTTTTGTTGGTCGTTGTTTGGTGCATACTTATTTTTGTTTTGCCGTGGATGATTAATCAAAGCCCTGCTTTTTGCGCACGTTGGCAACTAAAAAACGGTATTTGCGGAGAAAGTTCTATTAACAAAGTCAAAAATCTGAGTGATTGGGCAAAAAATAATCTGCCCTGGGCAAAAAAAGTTTTTAACGGTAATTCAACATTGGAAAATGCCTACAAAGGGCTGGCGGTGCTAGAGAGCGCGGCGCGTGAAAAATTGGGTAACGAGAAAGTGGATATTGCTTTGAGCAATGTTGATAACGGCATCAAAAACACGGAAATAGTGCTCGATAAGCAAGGGTTTGGAGACAAGTTGCACGATATTCCTGATAATGCGCAGCGGTTGTTGAGTGAAGCAAAATCTGCTTTGGATCGGCTAAGAGCGGTTTTTGAAAAAACACAACAAAAAACGGAAGATGTTACGAAGGCCGTAGATGATACAAAAAAAGCACTGGACGCGTTGTCGAGCGCATTGCCGAGTAGCAGTAAGTAGCACTTCTCAAAAAAGTGTGCCATTCCCGCGTAGGCGGGAATCTTAAAGTTGTCTTTCAACCAAGACCCCCGCCTTCGCGGGGGTGGTATTGTTTTTAGTTATGTTTTTCTATTCTTCTTAGACCGATAGTTTTCGTTCTTTGGTGTTGGCCAAAATAAGATCCGCAAAGTCTTTTATTGTCATTACTCCGCCATCTTTTTTGCCATGGAAACGTACTGAAATTGTTCCAGCTTGCATCTCGCGATCGCCGACAACCGCAATGGCGGGAATTTTATTCATTTCGTTATCGCGGATCTTTTTGCCTATTTTCTCGTTTCTTTCATCCAATACGACACGAATGCCTTGAGCAAGTAATTGTTCTTTTACTTTTGTGGCGTAATCTAATTGGCTTTCTCCAATAGGTAATACAGCGACTTGCACTGGTGCTAACCACAGTGGGAAATTTCCAGCCAAATGCTCAATGATAATAGACAGAAAACGTTCGATGGATCCCATGATCGCGGCATGAATCATTACGATTCGTTCCTTTTCCCCGTCTTCATTAGTGCATGACAAGTCGAAACGTTCAGGCATATTCATATCAAGCTGGATTGTGGCGACTTGCCACTCACGGCCAAGCGAATCGTTGGCTATAAAATCAAGCTTAGGTCCATAAAAAGCCGCTTCTCCAAGACCCTCATACCAATCTACTTTTTTCTCGGTCACAATCTCGTGCAAAATATTTTCTGCTGTTTTCCAACGTTTTGCGTCGCCGAGATATTTTTCGGGATGTTTTGGATCATGCGTGGATAGGCGAACTTTTAGTTCGAAGCCAAATGTTCCGTAAAATTCATGAATAATATCCCAAATTTTGAGAAATTCTTCTTTCACTTGTGTTGGGCGGCAGAAAACATGAGCGTCATCTTGAGTAATACTACGAACGCGTGAAAGTCCAGATAGTTCCCCGGATTGTTCGTCTCTGTAGCACATTGTTGTGTTGGCATAGCGTTGAGGCAATTCTCTATAGCTCCATGTTTTACGTGCGTAGATTTGAGTGTGATGCGGACAATTCATCGGTTTCATCACAAACTCGTGTCCTTCGCGTGTTTTTATGTGGAATAACTCGTCTTTGAATTTGTCCCAATGTCCACTGACTTGATAAAGTTCTTTTTTTGTTATGTGAGGAATTTCTACGCGTTCGTATCCTTTGGCGCTTCTTAATTCCCAAACGAAAGAATCAAGCAGATTACGCAGTACCATACCGTTTGGTGTCCAAAGGGGAAGACCGCCGCCAACAAGATCTGAAAATACAAACAGATCCAATTCGCGGCCGAGTTTTTTGTGGTCACGTTTTTGTGCCTCGGCCAACATTTCTTCGTATTGCTTTAGTGCTTCTTCGGTTTCAAAACCAAAACCATAAATGCGAGTTAGTTGCTTATTCTTTTCATCTCCGCGCCAATAGGCCCCGGCTAAGCGAGATAGTTTAAACGCTTTTATTTCGGAAGTGTTTGCAACGTGACCGCCACGACAGAGATCAACAAATTTTCCAACAGTAGAAATTCCAACGGTTTTTCCAGGCAGTTCTTTGATTAGCTCTTTTTTAAATGGTTGATCCTTGAAATACCTATTGGCCTTTTGTTTGGTCCAGCTCTCTTGCTTGAATGGTAACCCTTCAGTAATTAATTCTCGCATGCGTTTTTCGAGTGTCTGTAATACCTCATCATTTATCTGTTTGGAAAAGAGAATATCGTAATAAAAGCCATTTTCTATGATTGGACCAATGCCGAGTTTGGCTTTGGGATATTTCTCTGTAACTGCATAAGCAAGTATGTGTGCCAATGAATGGCGCATCTTTTCTACTTTACTTAGTTCTGCTTGCTTTGGAGGTTTGGTTGACATACTCCAAGACTATATCAGTGAAGAGAGTTAGGCAAAGAGTCAGACATTTTCTGCTTCGGGAGTCGCGAATCTGTCCATTGTCGTAGTTTTGGCTTCCTGCACAGTGATGCATTTCTGACCCAAAACAGAGGAAACACGGGATTCCAGAAATGGTGAAAAAACTACAGAGTAGGATGTTTTTAAAGTGTCTTTGACCCCATTTTCTCGTTGGATTTCCAGAAATACCGCAGTACGTCCCTTATTCACGTTCTCAAGGACATTTTTTAAATCTAAAAAAGTACGCTTGGTTGCTTTTGCGGGAACGCTGACAGTGATACTTACCGGCGGGCGATTTTCAAAGAGGGAACGATCTTCAATCGGTTTAGGAGGTTTTTCCGGATCAAATTCTTCGGCCTTATCTGCTAGAATTTTTGCAACTCCGTCTTTGTCGCTAATACGTCCTTCGATAACTACTATTTTATCTTCTATCCACAAATTATTTGTTGCTTCGAGTAGTTTTGTAAAAACAAGGACTTCCAAAGATGCACTGCGATCTTCAATAGTAACGAAAGCCATTGCCTTTTGATTACGTGTAACAATGCGCTTAACTTTTGAAATAATTCCGCCAATTTTTACGACTTCATTTGCCAAATCTGTTGTAACGTCAGCAATGGGGACCGTCGCTGCTGCCAATGCGGAGGAAGCGCCAGCCAAAGGGTGTCCGGAAACAAAAAGACCCAGCAACTCTTTTTCCCAGCTTAAACGTTGCTTCATTGTTGCCGGTTCCACTGTTTTTAATGTTAGTGTTGGTTTAATAATAACCGCGCTTGCTCCGCCAAAAAGATTTGCTTGATTTGATAATGCTTGTTTTGTAATATCGCGGTTAAAATTGAGCAAAGTCTCCATATTTTCCAAAACAACGTTGCGTTCGGTAAGTGAATCAAAAGCACCCGCTTGCGCCAAACTTTCTATGGATTTTTTGTTGATGTCTTTCGAATGTACGCGGGAAAAGAAATCATACACGTCCTTAAATTGTCCGTTTTTTGTGCGTTCTTCGATAATTGTTCCGATCACATTTTCGCCGACATTCTTTACAGTGTGGAGTCCGAAACGAATCTCATCAGTTTTGATTTTTTCATTTGTCTTTAGAACGGTGAAATCTTTGAAAGAGGTATTGATGTCAGGGGGAAGGACAGGGATTCCCATGCGTTTGCACTCGGTGATAATTTCGGCGACTTTTTCCGTGTCTCCGGATTCTGCGGAAAGTACCGCACACATATATTCAGCGGGGAAGTTGGCTTTCATGTACGCCGTTTGATAAGCGACGCGACCATAACAGGCAGCATGAGCTTTGTTAAAACCGTATCCCTGGAACGGTTCGAACAAGTTCCAAATTTGTTCCGCTTCTTCTTTTTTCATCCCGCTGTGATCTTGGCATCCTTGCACGAATATCACGTGCTGTTTTGCCATTTCGGCGGGAATTTTTTTACCTACGGCTTTGCGGAATTTATCTACGCTTTCCCAATTGTATCCGGCCAGTTCCAGAGCAGTGAACAAAAGATCATCCTGGTAGACCAAAATACCGTAAGATTTAGCAAGAAAGCTTTCCGCCTTTGGGTGGAAATATTTAATGGGGCTACGTCCTTGTTTGCGGGCGATGTATTCCGGAATGTTGTTCATTGGTCCCGGTCGGTAGAGCGCCACCATGGCGTTGATGTCGTGGATAGTGGTTGGCTTCAGATCGATGAGATGTTTTGTCATACCCTCGCCGTTTAATTGAAATAGTCCTTCAGTTTCACCTTTAGATAACAGCGAGAAGGTGATTTTATCATCGAAAGGAATTTTTTCGATTTCTATTGTAATATTGCGGAGTTTTTGTACCAGTCGAACGGCATCTCCAAGAATGGCTAAATTGCGTATTCCCAGAAAATCAAGTTTGGTCAGACCTACGCCGTCTTCACCCACGGTATACATATCGTATTGGGTTATTAGTTTGGTACCTTCTTTGGGATCCCATTGAACTGGTACATATTCAATGAGTGGTTTGGGGGCAATTACCACTCCGGCGGCATGTACGGAAACGTGTCGAACCGTGCCTTCAAGTTTTTTTGCAATATCCAAGATTTGTTTAACGTCAGTGTCGCTGTCATATAATTTTTTTAGTTCCGGTTCAATTTCAAGAGCGTGGTCAATTGTCATTGGGAATCCTTGTGAACCCATGGGAATTAACTTTGCAATGCGATCTCCCAATTCGTATGGTTTACCAAAGACACGCGTAACGTCGCGGACAGCGCCGCGTGCCATCATCGTACCGAACGTACCGATCTGGGCTACTTTTTCAGCACCATATTTTTTCTTGGCATATTCGATTACTTCTTCGCGTCGATTATCGGCAAAATCCATATCGATATCAGGGGCAGAAGGGCGGAAGGGGTTCAAAAAACGTTCAAATGGTAATTGAAATTCAATAGGGTTTACGTTTGTAATACCTGCTAGATATCCCACCAATGAGCCGGCAGCAGATCCCCTGACAGTGTTATAAATGTGAGCGTCTCTCGCAAAACGAAGCAAGTCGGCAACAACAAGAAAATATGCGGCATAGTTTTTTTGCTTGATAACATCAAGCTCGTAAAGGCGGCGTTTCTCCACTTCGGGATTATCACCCAGGCCACGTTCTATTGCACCACGTGCAGTGAGTTCATTAAGCATCTCATCGGCGGTTTTTCCCGGCTCAAGTGCGAAGTCTGGGAAAATAAATTTACCTAAAGTAAGTTCGACACTGCATCGGTCAGCAATTTTTTGCGTGTTTGATACTGCTTCCGGGATATCCTTAAACCATTCCAGTGCTTCTTCCGCCGAAATAAAGTGATAATGACCTTCGCCGGAAAAAATACCGGTGTCGCTTACATCCGTATTTGTGGAAATAGCAACTAGTGTTTTGTGTGCGAGAGCATCTTCTTGATGAAGATAATGCGAGTCTTGAGTGGCAACCAAAGGAATATTAAGTTCTTTGGAAAGTTCAATAAGCATGGAGCGCCACGGCAAAAAACCATCAACTTCGGGATGGTGCATGATTTCCAAATAATAGTTTTCCACTCCAAAAATTGATTGGTATTCGCGGATTATTTCGATTGCTTTTTCTTTATTTCCAGACTGTATTGTTCTCCCGAGTTCGCTGCCAATACAACCAGATAGTGCGATTATTCCGTCTGAATGGTTTCGCAATAATTCTTTGTCCATGCGCGGCTTATAATAGTAGCCCTCAAGATGTGCTGTTGTTACGAGTTTTATTAAATTTTGGTATCCGGTATTGTTTTTTGCCAACAGGGTGAGGTGGAAACGTTTGTTGTCGATGCCAGCTTCTTTTTGAAGGAGAGTGCGATTTGCTATGTATGCCTCAACGCCAATGATTGGTTTAATGCCGTTTTTTATACATGATGAATAGAAATCGATTATTCCGTACATAGTGCCGTGGTCGGTCAGTCCAATGGCGGTCATTCCTCTTTCTTTGGCAAGCTTCACCATATCATCAACTTTTGAAAGCCCATCTAGGAGGGAATAGTGTGAATGAACGTGGAGGTGTACAAATTCAGGCATGATATTTTATTTTATTGGTTGATAGAAACGCACATGTGAGTGGCTTGCCCTACGAAACCGAAGGTTGAAGCAGGGTGGAGGTGTACAAATTCAGGCATAGTTGGAATTATAGCTTACTAGAAATTAATGGGTATAAACAAGGATGTTTTAGTGTGTATCTTGGAGTCGCACTCATTCTGCGTTATTCTATACTCAATGCTGATTAAACATCGTACGTACAAACAAATCGTTATCGGAACAATTTTTTGTTTTTTTTGGATCAGCGTAGGAGGGTTGATTTTTTGGGCAACATATACGCCTCCATCCGCAAGACCGCCTGCAGCCAAAGTGGCGCAAGCTTTACAAGTTGTTTCAATTAAGACTATTCATAATCCAGGCAGCAAAGCTGATTTGGTTGGAATTATTAAAAATCCAAATTCTGATGCCGGTTCCGTGCGTTTTACGTATAAGTTTTTAGTTAAAAGAGGCGGGCAGGTTACACAAACAATTGATGGAGAATCTTTTATTCTTCCCAGTGCGCAAAAATATTTAATTTCTTTTGGTCAAAATGTTTCTGATGACGCTGAAGTATCTTTGGAAATCGGTACAACGCAGTGGAACTTTGTTGACAATACTTTTACTCCGCCTGATCTGGTGTTGGTAAATAAGATTTCTAATGTTATTCCAGGGACATCTTCAGATACTTATGAACTTAAGGGGCTTGTGGCAAATCAGAGCAGTGTTGATTATACGAAAGTTATTGTTACGGCTATTGGCTATAACGATAAGGGGGAAATTATCGGAATTAGCAATACGTTCATGGGATCTTTGGTTTCTTTGGAAAGGCGTGAGTTTACGGCACAGTGGCCTCTATTAAAAGGTGTTCAAATCGCTGATGTAAAAGTTTTTCCCGAGGTTAATGTTTTTTCGCCCGGGGCCGTACAACAAAAAGAAGGGATACAAGATACGCGCGATGTACAAACAAGGACTCCTAGTGGTAATTAATTAACGTGACGTTCAGAGATATTTTTAGTCGTGGGGATTCTTTATTGGGCGGGAGTGCTATTCTGCTTGGCATTTTGAGTTTAGTGCTACTTGGCACCAACGCGAATTCGGTTAATTTTGGATTTTTCTTACGTCAAGCTCTTTTTTTGGTGATTGCTATCCTGGTTTTATTTTTTCTTGCAAAAACTCACTACACGTTTTTTCGATCCATGTCGCAAATATTTTTTGTAGGGCTTGTTGTGCTTTTAATTATAGTTCTACAAGCAGGCATTATTCGCGGTGCGGCATCTTGGTTTGTGGTTGGAGGATTACATCTTCAACCAGGTGAATTGGCCAAGGTAATCTTGGTTGTCGTTTTGGCAAAGATAATAGCAGGGAATAGAAATGGTGTGGCCGATACAAGTGTACTGCTGAAAACAATATTTTTTGCCGGTTTGCCAATAGGTCTGGTTATGCTTCAGCCCGACTTTGGTACAGCGAGTTTACTTCTTTTTATTTGGCTTGGGATGATTCTAACGGCGGGGCTCAGGAAAAAACAGCTTATTATTTTGGGTGTAATTGCTGTTTTGCTAGGAACAAGTGGATGGATGTTTTTTTTGAAACCATATCAGAAAGAACGTGTGATGGTTTTTTTACAGCCGGGATCTGATCCGTTGGGAAGCGGCTATACCGTTATGCAGTCTGTTACTGCTTTTGGTTCTGGTGGAATGTGGGGGCGGGGATTGGGCTATGGACCACAGAGCCGTCTAAATTTCTTGCCGGAAAATCGTACGGATTTTATTTTCGCCAGGATTGGAGAAGAATTGGGGCTGGTTGGTGTAATGGGGGTACTCGCGCTCTATTCCATGATACTTTGGCGAATGTTATATGCTGCGGCAAAAACTTCTGATCCTTTTGGCAGAGGATTAGCAGTTGGATCATTTGTCGCATTATTGAGCGGGGTAATGGTAAACGCCGGTATGAATTTAGGTATTTTGCCTGTTACTGGTGTTCCTTTGCCGTTTGTTTCGTATGGTGGGAGTGGTTTGTTAACGATGTTTATGCTTGTTGGTCTTGTGGAAAGTGTGCTAATTCACGGCGAGAGATGGGAGTATGATGATACTACTGATGTTGTACCTGTTCAATTTGGGATAAACTGAAATTAGTATGTCTGACAGACAATATTCGCGTATTCCTACGAGGCACATGAAGCAAAACGTAGCTAATTTCAAAGATTATTGACAAATTGGTCGAGGTTGTTTACTCTCATTAAATAAGAAGCATGTTCGAAGATACAAATCAATTAATATCCCGATGTCCTTTGTGTAATGCTGGATATCGAATGGAAGACGCCCAAGTCCTTGAGGCCTCCGACGAGTCCTCTAGTGTTTATGTGGAATGTCCTCGTTGCAAAAGCTCAATTATGGCAGTAGTTGCCATGAGCGGCATGGGTATGATTTCGCTGGGTATGGTAACCGATATGACGCGTGAAGATATAGATAAATTTCGTCTGTCGCCAAGTGTCAGCGGTAATGAGCTTTTGGAAATGATTCAGCTTCTGAAGAGACAAGACAGAAGTGTTGTAAGAGAATTAACTAAAGAAAATGATGGCTACTAATAAAATTCAAATTGAAGCAAAGCTTCGAGAAGAGGCAGGTCGCAAAGCTAAACATGTCAGATTTGACGGGTCTATCCCGGCGATTCTTTATGGACATAAAATTCCTAATGTTTCTGTTGCGATAGATGCAAAGTCTTTTGTGAAGGTTCTGCCTGAATTATCTTCAAGTACTCTTCTAAATTTAAATATAGATGGTGATTCGCGCGCGGTTTTGGTAAGTGAGGTGCAACGCGACCCTATGACAGGCAATCCAATCCATATTGATTTTCATCAAGTTAACTTGAAAGAGGAAATTGAAACTACCGTTCCATTAATATTTGAGGGCGTTTCTCTGGCTGTTAAAGATATGGCAGGTATGCTTGTAAAGAGTATTAACGAAATAAATGTCCAAGCGTTGCCCCAAGATCTCCCTGAACATATTATTGTCGATATTAGTGTTTTAAGTGATTTTGAAGCTCGTATCACAATAGCCGATTTGAAGGTTGGTGATAATGTGAAGATTTTGGATAACATTGAAGAAATTGTTGCAGTTGTCACTCCTCCAAGAAGCGAAGCGGAAATGGAAGAATTAAACAAGGAAGTTGAAGAGAACGCTTCTGAAGTAAAGACCGAAGCTGATGAAAAGAAAGCGGCCAAAGAAGCCGAAGTGGCGGCAGAAGGTGCTTCTGATGCTGACAAATCTGAAAAGTCAGACAAAAAAGAAGCCAAGAAAGAGTAAGTAATTTTCTGTAGATAAAATTCAACTCCCGCACAGCGCGGGAGTTTTGGTATTAGAAATTATCTAACTTTATCCCACCGTGAAACAAATGGCGTTATTTGGCTTGGTTTAAATTCTGGTAGAAATTCATGTGCGATTTGCCATAGAGTATGGTGTTGCTTTGGATTGTGTTCAAGTAATAAATACTGGAGGTTATTTTTTATTTGCGGGAAACGAGATATTTGAGCAAAGAATCGACGAAATACGGCCAGTCCGTCCGGGCCACCATCCAGCGCCCCTTGTGGTTCAAAAGTTAATCCAAGCGTATCCTGTTTTTCGCTGGCGTGTTTTAATTCATCAGAAGTTACATAAGGAAGGTTGGCGACGATGATTGTCGGTAGCAGTTCTTGCGGAATTTCGTTAAGTAAATCACTGGCAAAAAAAGTTACACGTTTAGCAACGCGATATTTTTTCGCATTGCGGCTGGCAATTCTTAAAGCAGTTGAAGACTTATCTGTTGCAATGATTTTGGCATCAACAATAGCTATGGCGAGAGATATTGCGATAACGCCGGAGCCGGTGCCAATGTCCGCAATAATAAATGGCGGGGAATCGGTTTTCGTTATTTTTATACATTCTTCAACCAATGCTTCTGTTTCAGGGCGGGGAATAAGAACGTATTTATCGACATTAAACTTATGGTCTAAAAAATATTTATGACCAACGATGTACGGAATGGGTATTCCTTTGCGACGCTGTGTTAACCAAAGGTGGTATTTTTTTACTTTAGCTAAAGTAATTGTTTCGTCGTTATGAGCAAATAAATATTCGCGGGGTTTTTTTAGTATTTCCGCAAGCATAATTTCTGAATCTAAACCAAAAGTAGGCGACGCGTCTCGCAGAAAAATAACACCCTCTCGAAGTGCCTGTTTGATGGTTGTTTTTTCTACTTTAGTGTGATTAAAATTCATAAAAATCTCATATGTTTGAAAGTTGTATGACAAGGCATATTCTCTTAAACGGCCTCGCGACCCGCCCCAAGGGGCGTGGCGTGCCGTCCGCCAGCTGGCGGAGAGGTCTGTGGCGTAGTTCGACACAAACCGGAGCGTACGTTCAAGAGAATATGCCTTGTCATTTTTATTATAGGTACTTTACGATAAAGCTTTTTCTTCGTATACGTCTTGTAGTTTTTCTACAATTTTATCTATATCTCCGTCTAATATCTGGTTTATGCCATGCCACGATTCTTTGATTCTATGGTCTGTTACACGGTCTTGGGGAAAATTGTAGGTTCTGATTTTTTCTGAACGATCACCGGTACCTATCTGGGTTCTGCGAGCCGCTCCTTCCTTGTTTTGCTGTTCTTCAATTTGCTTCGCAAGTAAACGAGAGCGCAGTACTTCCATGGCAGATTCTTTGTTTTGGGATTGGTTGCGTTCGTTTTGGCTCTGTGCCACGACGCCAGTTGGTATATGCGTAATTCTCACGGCAGAGCTTGTTTTTTGAACATTCTGGCCACCATGACCGCCTGCGCGATAAGTATCTACTCTGATATCATCGGGACGTATTTCTATGTCTACTCGTTCTGCTTTTGGTAACACCGCTACTGTCACTGTGGAAGTGTGAATGCGCCCCATTTTTTCCGTAACAGGTATCCTTTGTACACGATGTACGCCACTTTCAAAACGTAAGTTTCCGTAAGAGCCCTTTCCATAAATTTCCAAAATAACTTCCTTAAACCCTCCCGTTTCGTTATGGCTTTCATCTACTATGCGAGTTTTCCAATTGCGATTTTCCGCATAGCGCATGTATGTTTTAAGAAGATCGGCGGCGAATAGCGATGCTTCGTCTCCTCCTGCTCCAGCTCGAATTTCTAATACCACGTCTTTATCTGCGTGTTCGTCTTTTGGAAGAAGCGATAAACGTAATTTTTTTTCAAGTTCAGCTAAAGTTGATTGCGCTTTGGGAAGTTCTTCAGCGGCCAGTGTTTTAAGGTCGTTGTCATTTTCAGATAAAATATTCTCGTTTTCTGTAATGGTCTTTTTTAAACCATCGATCGCGTATTTTATATCCATAATCTTTTGCAGTTCCGATTGACGCGCGGCAACAGTAGCCATTTCCGATCGAGAAATCACATCAGGGGCTGAAAGTTTTCTGTTCAGCTCGTTGTATTCTTTTTCAATATCTATGATAGATGCCATAGCTTATTTTTAACCTGAATAAATAAATATTGCGAATTATCTGTAAACCAACGCTCCCGCGTGAGCGGGAACGGCATTGATATATTATTGAATATAAACTAACCGAGCTTTGTTTCTTTGCTTAAGCGCGTTTTCTTTGGCGCAGATGCTTTCTTCTCGGCCTTTGCGGATTTCTTTGTTTTGGCTTTTTCCATGATTTTCGTAAAGCGTTCGACACGTCCGGCGGTATCCATGATTTTCTTTGTGCCGGTGTAGAAGGGATGACAAGCAGAACAAGATTCTGTAAATATCTCGTCTTTGGTTGAGCCGACCTTAAAGCTATTTCCGCAGGCGCATGTTATAACCGCCTCGGTATAATTTGGGTGGATTTCTGATTTCATAACGAAATGAGTATAAACGAACTGGCACCATTGTCAACATTGAGCATTTTAGAGGGAAGAATGGGTTCCTGGTGTTGCTCGGGGGGGGTGACGCTGGGAAGGCCCGTCCTCTACGCTTAGTCGCGCAATAGTTTTATAAATCATTAAAACGGTCGCAAAGTTTCGGGTTCCCCGAACTTTGCGACACTGCTAAAGGAAAAAGATGCCTAGAAGGAAGAACCTTGGTTCTTCCTTCTAAATACAGATACTTGTCAAAACGGGCAACTTTTGCTAACTTTGATGTAGTCAGTTTACAAGTTAATTTATCTCACATTCGCCTGGAGGGGTGTCTCATTCCTTGCCGACTTGCTCTAACTTTATAAAAGAGCAAAACGGTCTTGAGACGCAGCGAAGAGGAAGAAAGGATCAATTTATGCAGTTACCAACATTAGTGGATCTTCTTGAGGCCGGTGTCCATTTTGGGCACGAAACCTCTAAGTGGAATCCTAAAATGAAGAAGTATATCTTCACCGTGCGCAATCATGTGCATGTTTTAGATTTACAAGAAACGTTAAAGTCATTAGAAACAGCAGCTGCTTTTGCCAGTGGTATTGTGGCAAGGGGCGGGTTAGTGCTTTTTGTCGGCACAAAACGTCAGGCAAGAAACATCGTTAAAGAACAAGCCGAACGTTGTGGTATGCCATTTATTACTACACGTTGGCTGGGCGGCACATTTACCAATTTTGAAACGATATTGAAAAGTATCACCAAAATGGAAACGTTGCGTAATCTTCTGGATTCACCAGAAGCAGAAACCTTAACAAAGAAAGAGCGCGCGGTTATTAAAAACGAAATAAAAGGACTGGAAGAAGTTTTGCAAGGATTAAAAGAATTGCGAAAACTTCCGGGAGCCGTTTTTCTTGTGGGTGCTCATAATGAAAAAATTGCCGCTAAAGAAGCACTACGCCGAAAAGTCCCTACAATCGCTATGGTAGATACAAATGCCAACCCTGAAGATATTGATTATCCTATTCCCGCAAACGACGATGCAGTCCGTTCTTTAGAGGTTGTAGTCAAAACTATCGCTGATGCCATCATAGAGGGTAAGCGTTCAATGGCTGTTTCCGATACCACTCCTCAAATGGTAAAAGGGTAGTATTATTAAATAAGAAAACAAAACCATGACAATTACGACGGAAAACATTCGTCAGCTTCGTGCCCGAACAGGGGCTGGAATTATGGACGTTAAAGACGCTCTGAACCAAGCCGACGGAGATGAAGAAAAAGCGATTAAAATCTTACGCGAAAAAGGTAAAATTAAGGCGGCGAAGAAAGCCGATCGTTCTGCCGCGGAGGGATTAATCGGAGTGTACTTGCATACCAACAAGAAGATCGCGGGCATAGTTTCAGTGCATTGCGAAACAGACTTTGTCGCGCGTAATCCGGTTTTTCAAGATCTGGCAAAAGATATTGCCATGCACATTGTTGCGTCGGATCCGATGGCTGTTAGCGCAGATTCCATACCGGCTGATATTGTCGCGCAAGAACGGGAAATAGTTGAGAAAGAGGTTTCTTCCTTGGGAAAACCAGAAAATATTGCGCAGGGAATAATCAAAGGAAAGATGGACAAGTTTTGCGCCGAAAGAGCTTTACTCTCTCAACCGTTCGTAAAAAATCCGGATATCACGGTTGGCGATTTGATTACCCAAAAAATTTCCGAGCTTGGCGAAAATATTTATGTGGAGAGTTTTAACAGGATGGAACTTTAAACATAATTAGGAGGAAGATTGACTACCATTCTCTTTCCGGTTCTATTAATAATTGTAGCCCTAGCGGTTATTTTAATATTGTTTGGCCGGCATTTGCCCGATATAGCTCGTGGAATGAAAGAGAGTAAGAGCAGAGAATTGGCTGGGTCTGTCGATGAGCTTCCGGTTGGTCCCAAAAGTATTGGCCTAACTAGACCATTGGGAAATTTTTGGGCCACAAATACTGGAAAACTAAAAAAAGTTTTTAAGTTTCTCATTAAGAGTATTGTTTTTGCGTCAAAGAAAATTATTTTGGTAGCTAGTTTTGTTATTAAAAAAATACTTAAGGTTTTTCATAGAGTTCCGAATATTCGTCCGGTAGCAGGGGTTTTTAGAAGACAGAAAGAAGGTTCTGATAGTTTTGAAGAGAAGGATATGTCGGAACGTCATTTTAGTACTCTAACGACGGATATTAAGATTATGCCGAAAAATTCGTTGCGCTACCCGGAACCCATTCCGGAACAAAAAGCGAAGCCGACAAAAAAAGCAGAGAAAAAGAAAGTTGATGCTGATATTCAGGATGAGGCCAGTGAAATAGTAGAAGAGAAAAAAGAAGGAGTTTATCCAGAAAAATTAGATAATGACAAAAGAGTTAATGTGGTGGAAAAAACTAGGGAAATTCGCATAGGCGGTCGTCGTCGATTTGCAGGAAAAGTGACGGCTAAGCCGGTTTCATCTGTGGTGTCGCAAGAAAAAAATATTAAAGAGAATGATTTGGTTGCCGATGTTGAAAAGGAGCCATCTGTTTCTTTGGAAGCAAAAAAAGTTTCGTTTATTGATAAGGAAGGTGTTGCTCTATGGGATTCCACACAGGAAATAGGGAAAATGATTCAAGAGGGAAATTATGGTCGAGCAGAATCTGATTTGATTGATGTTCTAAGTAAAAATCCACGTAACACGGAAGCGTATCGATTGTTGGGCATTGTCTATTTGAAACGTAAGGACTTCGCACAAGCTAGAGAAGTTTTTGAAGAGGCCTTAAGGCGCGATCCGGAACATGGCGGACTGCAGGGGCCTTTGGGTTTTTGCTATATGTCTATGGGTGAATACGGCAGAGCACTTTCTATGTATCAACAAGCGTTGAATATGGATGAAGATAATATTGAATATTTGGAACAACTTCTGGTGATTTCAGCCAGAATGGATCGTCGACCGTTGGTTAAAATGGTTGCAAAAAAAATTCTTGCCATAAATCCTAATCACATGGAAGCGAAGAAATATCTAGAGCGGATTACGGCGTAGGAAAAAAGGGGGAAGTAAGCGTCTTTGCGAGCCATCGCTTTCAAGCGAGGCGCGGCAATCTCTAATAAATACAGAGGATTTCTGTGCTCTCGGCGCAAAGTATGTCGTTTAGTTGAATATTTCGGAGTCCTGGAAAAATTAAGAGTAAAGACTTTTAGTACCGGATTCGGTCACGCGTCTTGCTTCGCAAGCGCGCGACCCCGCCTCGCATCACGCTTCGCGTGATAAGCTCCGGCTTTCGAATCCTTCACGCAACACAAGCAGTTGTGTTGCTCCTGCCCACATAATATTAATAGGGTCAGCATAATGCTGACCCTATTAATATTATGTGGGCAGGGAAGGATTCGAACCTTCGAAGGCTAAGCCAGCAGATTTACAGTCTGCCCCGTTTGACCACTTCGGTACCTGCCCGCGACTGTCTTAGATAATGCCAAAAAGTTGCGCTTTATTCAAGTCTCTGTGATGACACCTCTTTGACACTATTCAAAAAAAGCGTCACATTTTATCTACACAAAGGAAGTGAACGTGCCAGCTTAGCTCAGTGGCAGAGCAACGCTTTTGTAAAGCGAAGGTCCCGAGTTCGAGTCTCGGAGCTGGCTCCCGAAATTAGTTTCGCTCTGCGAAACAACGTAATGTACACCCCGCCTTTGGCGGGGCACAAGAATTGAGAACTCCGAGATTCTGCGCCTCCTGGCGCATTCTCTCGGAGCCCCTCACCAGCCAAACTGAGCTTCTTCTTTTATTTTCCGCACAGGAATCGAAGAACCCTGAGAGAACCTTCGCCGTAGCGAATGTTCCTCGCACGGGCTTTTCCCTTTTGGTTTGTTTCGCAAAGCGAAACTAATTTCGGGAGCCGATGGTGAGAATTGGACTCACGACCCCCTCCTTACCATGGAGGTGCTCTGCCACTGAGCTACATCGGCATAATTTATTTCGCTAGCATGCCTGATTTTTTAATTATCGTCCAGAATCTGACGATGGGATATACTTAGCCAAAGTCATGAAGAAATTTCTTATCGGCATAATTGGGGGTTTTATCGTGGTTGGCGGGCTTTATCTCATGGGGCCGTTTCTTTTTCAGAGTTTTATTGAAAAATTGAAAGAAAACATAGACTTAACATCGACAACTCCCAAAGCCACACCCACGGCTGCTTCTGTAGGAAATAATAATGCCGTAAAGACAAATGCAACTGATTTTGCCTTACTTACCCGTGATTCCAACGGAGACGGAAGTTGGGAAGAGTTAAATTTATTTGATAATGGGAAATTAAAAAGTATTACTCCTCCGGATAAAGTTGATAGGAAAGTTTCTCCTGTTTCCAATGGCGAGAATATTTATTATATTATCGAAAACGCAAAGAAAAATGGGGAATCGCTGGTGTCTGTTTCGTTGAAAGACGGAAAACAAGAGCTCATTTCCGATTCCACAGATTTGGTGTCTCCAAGAAATGTTGTTTCTTCAAATGATGGGAAAATTATCGCTTTTTATCTGGATAGCACAAACGGGAAAATGACGGAGCTTTGGACATATGATCCTGATAAAAAAAGAAAAAGAGTATCCGTGGAGCGTTTGTCGATGCATGCTGTGGGGCCATATTGGGATGCAAACGGCGGCTTTTTGTTGCGTGACGGACAACGAGTGTTACGCGGATCTCCTAATCGTACCGGAATGGATATATTAACCGATAAACTAAATTTACGAGATGGTTTTTTCTCCGACAATTCAATGGTGCCCTCTCCCGGCGGGACACAGGTGGTCTATGTGATACAAGAAAAAACGAACGATGGCATTCATTCGTCTTTGCGAGTGTTGGATTTAAATGAAAAAAAGGAAAGAGAGATTTTAACTATACCTAACGAGAAAGTAGAAATTCTGGGATGGAGCAATCTTGGATCTTTGGTTTTGAAAGAGACCACGGATAGTGGAGTGAAGATTTGGAATGTCACGAAAGATTCGAAAGAAAGCTATGATTTGTGGGGTGCGATTTCCTCAATGAAATTGTCGAGCGATGGTGTTTATGTGGTATACACGATGTCGGAAGGGGACAGTGAATATTTGGTAATTTGTGCAACCAAGACCGGGAAAATAATTACTAAAAAATCTTTAATAAGCAATAATGGCAACTTGAATAGTAGCCCAAGCCCAAATCCAGTTATTGAAAATAAGGTTGTGCAATATTTGCGTTTAGCCAAAAGCTCCGAGGGGTGGTCTCAAGCGGCTGAGTTTCCGCTTGCGCAAGAGGAAATAGTAGGTTATATTGTGGAGCACATCCGGGAGATTGCCGAAGCACCGGTATCTGAGTCGGTTGCAGCACAGAGAATCTGGTTTACACCAGTCCCTGGTGCGGTATACATAGATTATCAGGTAGGAACCACGCTTTGGCGTCGTCTAGTACAAGTGGATGGCGCAGGAGAAAGAGCTTCCCAGCACTCCATTATAGGCGTTTACGCCCCCGCGGAAGGGGAATGGGTCCTTACAAAAGGGAAGGAGCTCTCCAACTCTCAAACCACGATCTTGTATGAGTATGATTCGGAAATTGATAAATGGGTCAAGAAAGACGCGAATCTGAAGTGACGAAACTAATTAAATTATAATTCATTAACTAAGAAAAAATATGGCAACTAGCGATTTTAAAAAGTTTTCTTGCACAGTTTGCAAACAGATAAATTACATGCGCAGAAAGCCGGCCAAAAAGGGAGTTCAGCAGGAAAAGATGGAAACGGAAAAGTTTTGCAAGCATTGCAGAAAACATACAGCGCATAAAGAATCTAAATAATATCGCTTAGTAGTGATATTATCCCCGAGAGACTTGGCGCGCCGTAGCTCCGCCAGCTGGCGGAAGCGAAGGCGGCCATTGGGGGATCTTAAGTGTTAACAATGTCATCCCGCACCATGATGCGGGATTTGTTGTTTTAAGGTGGACATTGCGGCATGCCGCATGCACGTTTTCTGGTCAATAGCTTGGAAACGGTTTCGGGGTGTTTTCAGGTCTAAACCGAGGTGCAGTCGTTCGTTGTTGTAGTAAGGTAAGTATTCATTTATAGCTTTTTGATAATTCTTCACAGAAGGATAAACACGATTAAGACACTCTTCCTGAAGTGTTCTATTGAATCGTTCAAGGTGAGCATTATCGTTTGGTTTTCGCACTCTGATATGTCTGTGTGGCAGACCAATTTGTTCACTGAAGTATGTGGAGAATTCCGGTCCGTGATCAGATTGCAAAGTTTCGAATTTGAACGGAGATATCCTCTGCGCCTCTCGGACAAAAGAGAGTGTTTTATGTGTGTTCATTCTCTCTAACGCTTTGGCATAAGCCCACCTTGAATACACATCAATCAACGTATACACATAGAATCTGAATACTGGTCTTGGCACGATATGAATTGTGTCTATTTCCACCAAAGATCCTGCTTCTGAAGCTAAAGGACGCTCTCCGGACTGATGCCATCTTTTCCAAGGGCTCCTCTCTTTTAGAAGATGCCTTCGTCTTAACGTACGCTTCACACTGCTTAAACTCACTAAGACTCCTTGGCTAACAAGCTCTTGATGTACAACTTCCGCACACCTATTTCTTTTTAGTCTTTGCTCAATTATTTTATCAACTATTTCTTCACTCAACTCGTTTGGGTGATGAAAAGGTTTTGAACTATTGGTGGGTATCCAAAGACCACCATACAACTCTGCTTTCTTCATCCATTTAGACAGTGTTCCGATTGGGTATCCGGTGTGGTTTGCCACCTTGCGATAACTCCAACCACTCCTAATTAATTTAACCGCGTCCATTCTGACGTGCGGCATCTTTGGGTTTGATGTGTATGGCATATACATAGCTTGGGTGTTTCCAAGCTATTGAACCATTACG
>Ga0247841_10002111_pt1 | contig 41005 bp, 61 predicted proteins | sample LaCruzMarch2015__2_FD_192410 | JGI IMG/M metagenome (GOLD analysis project Ga0247841, IMG submission 192410) | Freshwater microbial communities from meromictic Lake La Cruz, Castile-La Mancha, Spain - LaCruzMarch2015_18m | ecosystem: Environmental > Aquatic > Freshwater > Lake | place: Spain...
CAATAACATTATAAGATAAATCTTTTTCTTTGACAGAAGTGGCTACAACACAGTAAGCCAAGCTCTTCGTCTTAGCAGAAGGAGTAGTTTTTGTTGTATATTTTAAATACTTAGTTTCGGCAGAAGGAGTTAATAAAACTTTATAAGATAAACTCTTTGTCTTTGAATATGTTATTTTAGTTGATAAATAAGTAATAACAACTAAACCTTGAGCTCCGTCTCCACCTGTAGTTCTTGTATATGGAGTAGTATGTGAATAAGTTCCACCACCACCACCACCATAATTACTACCGTCTATACCGTCTTGTCCATTGGCAGAAGCGTTCGCTCCATTACCACCATTTAAAGAAGTTCCCGTTCCAGCTGTTATTGTAGAAGCGTCTCCACCATTACCTGTGCTTCCTGCTCCACCTCCACTACCAGAACCACAACCACCATTTTCTGGTGCTTCATTATAACCTACACCACTATTACCACCCCTGTATTTCACATCTCCAACACAATCTGTAATTGCTCCACCCAAAGCAGAAGCAGGATTGTAAGCTCTTACTCCTCCTTTTCCAGCAGAAGCAACGCAACCATTTGCGTCATTTGAACCAAACCAAGAAGGATTGCCGTTTTCCCCAGCTCCGTCGTATGTTCCAGCCTTTTTAGCACCAACAGTAATAGTATAAGTATTGCCAGAAGTAATCGTAAGATATCTTTTTGAATATGCTCCACCACCTCCTCCTCCACCAACACGAGTGTTTGAACCTTGATAAGCTCCAGCTCCTCCTCCTCCTCCACCCCAACATTCAACAAGGATAACCGAGTCCACGCCAGAAGTTACCCAATTTTCTGTTGCCGTAACTGTCTTTGTATTGACCTGAGTTGTAAGTCCATATTTTAAAGATTTTTGTTTAATAGTAGAGCCAAGATTTATGTTATACTTTAAATCTTTAGTTTTAGAAACTATTGAAAAAGAAGAAGTATATGTAATATAAGTAGAGATTTTTTTAGAACCAGTAGTAAAAGTAAAAGACGAAGGCCATTCTGCCCAACCTGACGCAACCGACACAGAACTACCTCCACTATCATCACAAAATACGATGCTATCTGTTTTATATTTAGTTGCCCATAAACATAGAGCATAGTTAGTGTTAGATATAGCTTTTGTTACTGTTAATGCTTTCCAACCACCAAAGCTTCCTTGAAATTGAGAAGTTTGTTGAACTTTACTTCCAGCTTCGGTATATATACAACCCTTTAGAGAACAATTAGTATCAATACCAACATAAGATGTTAAATAACTTGTAGTTCCAGCCCCACTAGAAGCATAAACTCCACCATTCATAGCGCCTGCTATAGTTACGCTTGTATTTCCTTGAGAAGTCCACCCAAAGTCTGGGTCTACTAACAAAGGATAAGTCCCATTGTCTAAAATAGATTGTGGTATTTCTATTGTTAATAGTTCGTTTTCTACGTCTACGTTTAGATTTCCCCAAGCCCATTTACCAGTAGCATCAAATATCTTTGGTCTATAAATATGAAAAGCTTTACCTGCCCTATAATTTTTACCACCACACGGAGAATAATCGTGTAGTTTTGTATTATGATATACAGCGTATGAACCATTAACGTTTTCTTCTCTAAAAATCTCTTTAGCTATTATTTCTTCTCTTGTTAAAGGCTTTTGATAAAAGAAATCTAACTCTTTAGTTTTTATAGTGAAATATAATTTATTAGTTAACGGCTTTTCTTTTAGAATAACTTCAAACTCATACGAACCTTCCGTATCTTTTATATCTAAATCTTTATAGTAAAAACGAGATTCTACTTTTTCTCCTTTCCATTCTATATTTTTTCCATTAGTAATAATCTCTGGATTTAATTCGTCGTGAACTAACCTAACAGAACAATTAACTTCGTTATCCCAACGCTTAATTTTAATTTGAGGATAGAAATCAGATTGCTTAATATCTCCAACTTCAATTTCAACTTTATCTGAAATATCTTCCTTAGCTTGTAAAACAAAAGTATTATTCTCTACAGAATACTTGTCAGTAATTTCTTTATTAAGTTGTTCTGGTATTTTTTTTATTTCCAAAGAATTAAGTTAAATAAAATCAGGCTTAGGTGGAGCATATCCTGTTATTATCCATTCTTCAGATAAGTGTTTTTCTTTTAATTTGTCTATAAGTAAGTATTCGTTTTTGTTAAAGTCATCAGCAAACTCAAGTTCAAATCCTAAGTTAGTGAAGAACTTAATAGCTTCGTCTTTTAATAAATCACTATCTATAAGTTTACCCGTTTCTTTTTCAAAACTTGTTATTCTTTCACTTACGGTTTTAATTTTTTTATCATCAAACTTTGAAGGAGGCATTTTAAATATGCGTTCTAAGTTTACATTAGGAACAGATTCAGAAAAAAAAGCTATTGAGTTACAATAATCTCCTTTTTCCATTGTAGCTATACCAACCATTTTTCTTTCTGTGCCACTAACAACTAAATCATTTTTTTCTTCAACTAAATCAACTAAATCTTTTGTTATATGTTTAAAGAAATCAACAGTATATTTATGAAGTATTTTTTTTGTCGTATCCTTTATTATATTATTTAAAATAAAGCCAGTTCCTACAATAACAATCGCAGTAGAGTTTGTAGGAAAAATAGCATCTCTAACAATAGGATAATTTATTTCTTTAATATAATCTAAATCAATAAAGTTTGACGAAGCACTTGGAAGTAAAACTATTGTTCGTGGAAAACGAGATAGCCAAATAGTTTCTGGAGAATCACCATTTAAAACAGAAGTTGTTAAAGCTTCGCTTTCTAATACAATATGGTGATTATCAATTTCTTTTCCGTCTTCTCCTAAATACTTTGTTAAGAATCTTATTTTTTTCATATTATCTATCTAATTCAAACTTTACTAAGTCTAAATTATCTTTATTTGTTATTATTATTCTATCGTCTGGAAGAATAAAGTTATAAATAGTTTCAGCTGTTCCTTTTATCTTATAGCCGAATACAAATACTTTTAAAAAAATATCTGAGTAGTAAGGTTTTACGTTACGATAAAAATGAAAGACTTTCATAGTTTCGTTCACAATCATATCAATTCTTTTGTTTGGCTCTTCAAACTTATACATTGTGAACATCTTAACCCTATCAAAATCTATTTTTTTTATCTGATTAAAAACTCCGTCTTTAAACTGATGAAGTTCAGTATCGTCTTCATAAACTACTCCCCAGACCCAACGTTCTGGCTCAATGATTTCTGTTCCGTTTAATTTGTATTCCATAATTTTATTAAAAATACCCTACCAATAAGGCAAGGTATTTTTAGCATTGTATTGCCTTATCAGATAACATTGTATTGTTTATTATTTACTTCTTAGCTTCTCCTCTCGCTAAAGCCGATTTGCTTTGTTGAGAATAAGCTCCGTTACTAAGTGAGTCAAGGTGTTCTATTTGAGTTGGATTAAATCCAGTAATTTCGCAAACGTGTTGGAAGTATTCTTTATCAGAATCAAACACCTCACCACAAGCTCCACAAGTTGTTAAGCCTTTAAGCTGTTTCATCATATTGGTAGTTCATTGTTGAAGTTGACCCAACAACATCTGCCACGTTTGTCTGTATCTGATGAACCAGATAATCAGATAAACCTTCTGTCGTTAATGAACCTGCCAATGTTCCAGCAATTCCTAAGTTAGCTGTTGCCGACACAGAAGAAGGCATTGTTTCTGTTGCCAATAAAGATACTGAAGTTGTTGGTTGAGCGTAAACTGCTGCTCCTGCATAACTCGCTGTTCTTGCGTTAGTTAGATGAACTGCTGTTCCACCCAAAGCTCCTGTCCTCCAAATCTTCAAGTTATCTATTTTTGAAGAACCACCCATTGAAGTAACGTCAATCTTTTGAAACTTCTCGTAGGTGTTAGCTCCTGGAACAACTGGATATGTAACAGGATTAAGATTGACAGCATCTGTTGAACCCATATTGGAGTTCGTAATGTTGGCTGTCTTGTCTGCCCCTGCTCCATTATACTCATTTATTACTACTGTAGCTGCACACATATTTATTTTTAATTTATTTGGTTAATTATATCCGACCTTTTATTTTGCTTCTTGCCAAACCCTCTTCTCTTTATATATTAAGTTTGACTTGTCATCTTTTTGTTTTGATACTTTTTTTTCTTCTTCTTCTTCATAAGGTTTTATACCTTTATATTTACATTGATATTTATCTCCTTCGTCTAATTTTATTTTATCAAGATTTAGTTCTAAAATAAAAGACTTCATTATCTCTCTTACGTTTTTTTTAAATCTTAATATAATTAAAAGTTTTAAGAACATCTCATACTTAACTCCTATACCAACGTTAACTTTATTTTCTCCAATTATCGCTATCTTTAATAATCTTCTTAACTCGTTTACCAAATCTTTTCTAACATTATCTTTGTTTAAATTATACATCTCGTTCTGAAACCTGTATCTATAAGCGTCATCATACTCAAATGTCATACAAACTATATCTCTTAAATTGTCAAGTATCTCTTTAGTTTTAATATCTTTTTCTTTATCAGAAATAACTTTAAACGTTCTATAAAGTTCTCTTGCCATTGGACAATACATTTCTGGCTTCTGTCTTACTAACCTTAAAGAATGATTAAGAGTTTCAAGAAATGTAGTTGCTATTTCTATTAGTTCATTCCTAAGAAAGAATAATAATAAGACAATCTTTATCTTATTTCTATTGAACATATAAAATGTTCTTTTCATAACACAAGTATACATCTTCTTAACTCTATCTACAGTTTCTACTGTTTCTGTATACGGAAATCCTTTTGAAGGAAATGGTATTCCTTCGTAGTAAGTTAAAACACCACCCTCAGCTGGAAACTCCACCCTTTCTATTGATACAGAAGTTTCTTTTTCTTCTTTTGTAATCTGGCTTAGGCTTCCAAGATTACATTCCCTTATGCTCTTTATTATCCAATCTATTTTTCTTAAGAACTCAAATGACTCTGCTTTTATTTCTTCAGTTAACGGAGTATTCTCCGTTATTTTTTTTGTTTCCATAATTTTATATATTTTATTTCCATTTGCCCTGCTCCCAGTTGCTATCGTCTGGGAGCAAGACAAGTTAATCACTAAGCAACATTAGTAGGAATAGCCCTTACGTTGTATACAACTCCGAGAACAGCAAAACTAATAAGAATAGTATTAGTTTCTCTAATTGTAGCTACTGCCCTTATGTACCTTTTAGTAGGAGTAAGGTCAACGGTTGTTAAACCAGTTGTCCCAACACTTACAAAGCTTGTAGCGTCAAGAGTAGTCCAAGTTGAATTATTTGCTGATTCCTGAATAACTATGCTAATAGTATTAGTTCCAGTTCCTACTGCTCCTATTGAAAGAGCAACAGCAACTTTCCTTCCTTCTCCAGCCAAGTCAACGGCAGTTCCAGTAGTAGTTAAAAGTCCTTCTGTTATAGCTCCTCTAACATATGCTGGTATAAGATTAACCCCTTTTATATTCTGTGCTAAATTGTGCATAATTATGCGTTTAATACAACGAAAGCTTTTCCAACGACAGGTTGTCCGTCAACCCTCTTTACAAATCTGAAGGTTGTCTCGTCATATCTGAATCTATCGTGGATACTTGAAGTAACTTCAAGTCCACCCCTATCTCCAATATAATAGTAGTCAAGATTGGCAAGAACAATGTCTCCTTTAGTTCCAATCGTTGTTACTACTTTCTCAGTAACCAAAACTGGTTTACCAAGAAGCATATAAGGAATAGGTTGAGTCAGATTTGATAAGAAGAAATTGAAGGTGTTAGTCGCACTCTGGTTGGCTACTAACAGTTGACCGATTCCAGCCTTAGAAGTAAGCCATACGGCATTACCTTCAAGTTCTGCTGGAAGACTATTCCACATTGAATAAATGTCAGTAACTCCAATCTTAGAGCTTGAAGCTCTTGCTACTGCACTAATGTCAACTGCTTTAATGATTCCTAATGGTTGTCCCATTCCAGTTCCCTGTATAAACTGCTTATCTTCCTCAAAGGCGATTGCTTCGCCAAATAAAGAGACAAGGAAGTTCGCCAAAGCAACTGCTGAATCATTTAACAGTTCGTCAGATACAGCAACTAAGCCGATAAGTTTTTTAGCATTCAATACTACTTTGCCAAGAGAAGGATTTGAAGCTACCTTCAAATCGCTTTCAGCTGTCCAGTAGAGTGTAACTCCACCAAATACATCTGAACTCTGGTCTAACTTAGGTAGTTCCAAAATGTCCCTACCCATATTGAATACTCTTGCTCTCGGTCTTATAATTGAACCTTCTGAAGCATATCTAACTACCTCAGCCTGAAATTCTACTGGTACTAAAAAACCACCAGCAGTATCAGAACCTTCGGACATAGTCTTTACCTTATGAGACATACCTTTCGCCACAGACCTCATATCGTCAACGAAGTCATTCATTGACTTTGAGAGTTTCAAGAAAGGAGCTTTCCTTCTCATTACTAAGTCAGGGTTCATCACAGAAAAGTCTGCGACTTCCTCAACTTTTTCTTTTGGAAGGAATTCTTTTCTTGAAGTTTTTGTAGCATCAATTATTTCTTGAACTTTTTTGTCCAAGATTTTTTCCAATCCCTTAAGGTCTTTTACTTCCTCTTCCTCTTCTTCTTCTACTTTTGTTTCCTCTGTTTCGTCTGTCTTGTTAACTTTCATTTGTTTGTTTTGTTTATTAACTTATGACGGATAATCTCTAAAGATTTATCTGCCAATGATAATATCCGAAGCTCAGCTTCATAGCTTTGCTTAACGAACTTATCTTTACGACCTTTGTCTATATCTTGAGAAACACTTTCATCAGGAGTTTGTGTTTCAGGCAAACCCTTTAGAGCATTTATAGCTTCCTCAAGTTTAGATATTAAATTATTTGCGTATTCCTTACTAAACTCTAACTTCCTTTCTTCTTCTGCTTCTATAGGAATGCAAACCATATTTCCGTCTTCATCAGTAAATATCTCGCCTTCCGTTCCGTCTTCTAAAGAACACTTATCGCCATTTGCTTTTTCTTCTACTTTGCTTTCTTCTTGGATTGCCTCAAGTTCTTTGGTAACCAAATTAAGGTTCATTTTCCTTGATGCTACCAATGCCGAAGGCAAGGCAGGAACATTGACCCAAGAAACTTCAAGCAACTCATTAGCTGGAAAAACTCTATTTCCTTTACTATCAATTTCTGGGTCTACTGTTGGCTGAAACCCAACACTCATAGCATTTAAGAATCCACCCTGAACAAGCTTTCTAACTTCTTGTGCGAAATCAGTTGGAGCAAAAACACCTTTTAACATTATCTCTTTATCTTCTTTCCAAATCCTTTCTGCCTTTGCTACTGGTAAAGCTTCATTGTCGTGAGACCATAATATAACTGGATTCTTTTTAAAGTTTCTAAAGTCCCAACCGTCAGGATTAAGAATATCTCCCACTCTATCTACTTTACCACTTGAAATTGAAGCAACAAAACTTCCTTCTGTTTCATCTATTGATTTAATTACTGCTTCTGTATAACTTTTATTCATTTGTTTATTTTAGTTAATTTATATCTACGACCTTTTTTCCATACCTTCAAAGTATGGTAATAAATCACATCTACAATTTATAACCTCATCTGCTCCTGCTGTTATATCACCAGGATACATCATACCATTTGAAAAACGTTCATCTTTAATAGCACGTTGACCATTCATCTCTGCGTGAGTTTCTCTAACTCTATCGTCCATAGTTGCTAACCATTCTTTTTCTTCTACCACGTCTGACTGTAAATAAGACTCAAGTGTTGCTTCATTACTTGCCGAAACAACTTCTGTTCTTGCTATTGTAATAGAATCTATTCCAGCACGTTGCTTATAAACATTGTCTATCCTTTTAGATATATCGTCAATTCCTTCTCCTGCTGAAAGACCTTCTGCTATTTGCTTTCTTATCTTATCAAACGTTGTTGAGTTTACTTCTTCGGCGAATATAGTTGATTTCTTCTTAATAAACTTTATAGTTCTTTCTGTCTGTGTATATTGTTCCCCTAAAAGTCTTGAAGCTCTTTCTGCTCTATTAGTTATTATATCTTCGAATAAAGGAGCAGAAACACTCGCAAAGATTCCGTTCTCAATATCAATGTCTATTGAGAAATCTACCTTCTTTGTATATGATTTCAACTTACTCTTTAAATCATTAACTATAGCATCCTTTATCCTTTTCTTCTGATTGACGAATAATCCTCTTGTCATTGCCCTGAACCTTCCCTCATCAACATTAAGCCTTTTAATATGTTCTCCGTAAATCTCTTTCTTCTGGTCTATAGTAAATCCTTTTCTTTTTTCTTTTAAATTAGAAACGTATTTATAAAGAACTTCTTTCATTTCTTTTCTTACCCTTGACTGTTTTCTATTCTTTAATCGTGGTAATATTTTCTTCTTTAACTCTTCCTGCTCCTTCTGTCTTTTCTGAATATAATACTTATTGGAATCTAACGTGAATACCTTTCCTTCTGGTGGAGTATTAGCACTTTCATTACCAACAGTCGCCTCGTCAATCGGAACTTCTCCGAAAGGAACTAATATAGTCCAGCCACCTTCAACTGGAAGTAATCCTTCTTTGTCTCTTATCTCGTTAGTTGTAAGCCATTTATTCCAACCTATTGCGTATTCGCCAACTAAAGCAACTCTATCAATAGGAACTGGATTTTCATAATCAAGATAAATATCTTCTCCAAACTCTGATATTAAACCGTCATTAAGTTTATCAATTATCCTTTGTATATCAGGTTGAATACTAAACTTCATAAAAGCATAAATGGCAGCGTCAGCAGTTGCTCTATTCAATTCGGTTGTCATTGCTACTACTGGCTTTGGAACTCCAAACGCTGAAAGGATTTGATTCTGTGTAACGTCTGTTAGTCTATCAAACTGCATATCTCTTGCTGATTGTGATACTTGTTGATAAGTAGCGTCTCCACCTATAAACCCAACTCTATTTGAGTTTTCCCAACCACCATACTTCTGACGCCATTTCTTTTCAAATTCTTCGGCTTCTTCTGGTTTCATTTTTTGTTTAGAAATAATCAAAGCGTCTGGTCTCGCCGAATTGTAAAAGAAGTTCATATTATACCTTGTGGAGAATATCAACGTCTTAATACATTCTATCATTGGCTTAACTGTAGATAAACCATAGAATGGGTCTTTGGGATTAAATTGTTTAATATGAATTACATCTTCTGGTTCATATCTTGTTATAGTCCCCTGACAATTATATTCATAGTAGTTTATAATCTTTTCTGGGTCATAATAAATCTTTACCCAGTCAGGTCTTAACATCCAAAGCTCTTGGACTTGTTTCGTTGATTCTCCACGAACTTTTAAAATGTAAGCGTTACCAACTAATTTTAAAAATGTTTCTATCGCTTCTAACAACTCAAACTTTGACATAAATCTATTCGGCTTATTCAATAAATCCAAAACACGATGACTTGTTATTTCATCTATGTTTTCTTTTTTATTTACTTTGTATAATTTAAATTGAGTTCCCGAAACTGCTTCTGCTATTTTGTCTACGCAAGTATTTACCAACCAGTTAACATCATAAGAATCTAAGTAATCTCTGTTCTGAACGAATGCTTCGTTACCGAAGAATAATTTTACACCACTTAAACTATAAGAAGCCTTCGTTAAGAAGTTTCCTAATGATTTGAAAGGATTTGTAATTTTCATTAGAAGGTTTATATTACTTCATTATTAAACCTTCCATAGTTTTATGTCAAGTGTGGATTAAAAGAATTGTAGATTAGCATATTCGTTAGAGTTTTTACAAAACGTTAACATCAATGCGTCGGCTACATCAGGAGAAGATAATCCTCTACGTTTCATTTCATCTTTACCTTCTATAAGAATTCCAGAAGAAGAAAACTTATATTTCATATTTGATAGTTCAAGATAATCATCATCTCTTGGAATACTTGCTGTTTTTATCCATTCTTTAACTGCCCAATAAGCAGAAGCTCTTAAGTTAGCAAATCTTTTTTCGGCTAACTTATCTTCTACAAAATCATTACTGACATCTGCTTTCGTTCCAATGTTGATACCACTTACGTTGTATCCCTTTTCTCTAAGTCTGTCAACTACTCCACCACCAACGCCTATATCATCAATGTTTACATTCTCTGGTGGTAAGTTTTCTGTAATTATTTTATCAACAACTCTTCCTACTGTTTGCATTGTATCTTCTTTTCTATAACTTTCTTTTAATAAAATGTTATTACCCTGTCTAATAATAAAAGCTGTCCTATCATCTCCGAATCTTGCTACATCAACTCCCATTATTCTTTCCTCGTTTGAAATAATCGGTTCTCTTAAAAAAGCATTTTCAATATCTGATAAAGAAATTAGTGTATCACTTTCAGAGCCAGGGAATTGACCCTTGACTTTTACTAAATAAATGTTGCTATCTTTACCATACTTTTCTTCCATATCTCTCGGGTAATCAGGAGACATTAACCCTGCGAATATATTTTTATTTTCTTGTATATTAGGGATATCAGTATCTTGTATCCATATCTTATTAACACCACTTTGTTTAAATAGTTTTGCGAAACTTCCTGATATCCTATAAGGATTTCCTATCGCTAATAGTTTCGCTTCTCCCGAAGTCATCAATGCTTCTATAGCTCCCCAGATTGGTTCAAGAACTCCTGACGCTTCGTCTACTACAATTAGTATCTTACCTGTCTTACTATGGAAACCCAACATTCTATCAGCAACAGAAGTAGCGTCTCCTTCTTGTCTTGTAGCCATACCCATAGCAAACCAATCAGGCGATACATCATAACTCGTTGATAAAAGTCTTCCCTGAAAAGTAAAACGATTATCCACTTCTTTGATAGAATTATAAGCTGAATGTATTTCCTTCCATAGAATTTGATTAACCTGAGTCCAACTGGGAGCAGTAGTTATAACCTTACTATCCTTATTGGTTTGTAAGTACCAAAGAACAATACGTCCACTAACAAAACTTTTACCCGAAGAATGGCAACTTCTTACTGCTGTTATTCTATTCTTAGCTACTGAGTCTGCTATCTCTCTTTGTTTACCCCATAGCTTACACTTGAAGAAGTTCTCAATAAACCAAGCAGGACTACTAATTTCCTCAGTTGTCCACTCTTTAATTGATTGATTCATCTTTTTCTGTTATCTGTTCGTCTTTTTTTACTTCTGCTTTTTCTCTTTCCTCTGTTTCAGCGTTCTTAAATATCTGCTGGAACACAGCAGTTAAGTTAATCTCTTTTGTATTATCCCATTCTGATAATCCTTCGCCTAATTCTTGTTTAATAATCTTATAAGCACGTTCTACATCTGACATATCAGGGTGATAACGATTCATTCTTATTTCTTCTATATCATTACCATTAACGTCCTTTCTTTTAATAATAACCTTTTCTCCTACTAACTCTTGTCCAAACCTACTAAGAACAGTTTGACATAAGGTTAAGATATTAACCTTTGACTTTACTGATTTCTTTAAAGCTATCTTAAATACTTCATCGTGTTCCCTCTTATCAAAATCATCTGCTTTGCTAACCCAGCCTTTTACCCTACACCAGTACTTAAGATTTGATATGTTAATTGAAGGTATAGTAGACGAATATGTTTGAACTAACTTCTCTAAGCTTCTATCAACTCCCATATCTAAATACAACTGATACGCTTCTAACTCGTTTATTTTTTTAGGCTTTACCTTTATTTCATCTTCCATAGTATATCTATTATGTCTTTAAGCTCATAAGCAATTATAACTAATAAGGCAACTACGATACATTGTAATAGTGCCTTTAGTACCTGTATTAGATTAAGCTCCTCAAAAATAAATTGCTTTAGATTCTTCATTTTTTTATGTTGTCAATCTTGTCGTTTATTTCTTTGAACCTTTCTTCAAAGAAAGGAGTTAGTTCTTTGTAAGAGTAATCGTTCTGGATTTTCCAGAACCCGACCTTTTCGTCTACTAAACCAAGAAAATAATAAACTATAATTGCTCCCAAAACCAAAGGAACGATAATCCAAGCCGGTATTGTGATATGTAAGTACCGATAAGCCAAGTCCATTAGTATCCCGTAATAAACCAAATCGTGAATCATACTCGTAAAGAAACTAATCAAACCACTTCCCCTATTATATCTCAAATAAAACTTTGCCAACACGTTAGCTACGTTCTTTTTTTTCATAATGAACCGTGATATTTTTTAAAATAATAATCAGACCTTTGTTCGTCTGTCATTCCCTTAAGAGATTCTCTTTCTTTTTCTTCTTCGGCAGAAAGAATAGCATCTATTGATTTTATAACCTTTATTATAGATTCTTTTATTCTACTTAAAAGACTCTTCATTTATTTCATTTAATTTAATGATATTACATCTTTCTCCACACATAAGACATACATAGATATAAGTATTTATACCTTCAATTTTTACTTTTTCTTGATTTGTTTCCGAATAACAGCAATCCGAATAGCATTTACTTATACTTTGTTTTTCTCTATACATAATTTTAAGATATTCTCAGCAGGACTTTCTCCTAATACAGATTTAACTATCTTAGCTTCTTCCCCTGTAAAATTAAGATATACTCTAAACATTTCTACTGAAGCTTCTTTCCTTAAGATAGCACGTTCTTCCTCGCTTTTAGCTTTAGTAAGTCTAATTGTAATCTCTCTTTGCTTATCAACGGCATTTTGAGTAGAAGATGAAACAACATTTCCACCTTCTTCTAAAGCTTTATCTGGGTCAAGATTTCTTAAAAACTCTACTGACTGTGAATATTCTTCATTAGCAAAAAAATCAGGAGCTTTTATATCGTTAAGCATTTTATTAAGTTCAATATCATCTATCATCAATGCCTGAACTGCCCAATCTAAAGCTCCTAACTTTTCTAAATCTCTAATCATTTCTGCTTCTAACTCAATGTCGTGACTTCCTCTTGCCCGATTATGTCTTATAGTTGACATCATCATTTGTTCTATTGGCATATCTACGACAACAACAGGGATTTCAGTAAATCCAATAGCTTTCGCAGCCCTCCACCTATGTTCTCCGTCAACTATTTTCCTGCTCTTATGGACTATAACTGGCTGAGTAAATCCGTCTTCTTTAATGCTACTAATAAGAAGTTCAAAATCGTGTTCTGATTGTCTATTAGGATTCCACTCGTTAGGGAATATACTATCAATAGGAACATACTCAATCTTTAATTTCTCAAGGACTATATTCTTCTTTTCAACTATTTTATTCGTCTTATGCTTTAATTTTTCTATTACTTTATCCTGAATAGATTCAGGTTTTACTCTTTCGGTATTGTTCTCCATATTATTGTTTATAGTTATTTATTGATATTATAGTGTTTATTTTATTGCTTAATAGTTTATCAATAGTGTGAGCCATTCTTCGAGGATTCAATTCAATGCCTATAAAGGTTCTATTTCGCTTATCAGTTTCAACAGCAGTTAATCCTCTCCCGAAACAAAAATCACAAACAATATCGCCTTCTTTCGTAAACTTCTGAATTATAAGTGCTGGAGTTTTTTCATCATCAATACCATTTAAATCAATATCTACTGGAGAAATATCTACAAAAGAAAACCAAATCAATTTACAAGGTTTAGTTCTATAATAAGTTAAATCAAAAATCTGTATTATACTACCACCTTGAGTTACTATCTCATTCACAAAATCATATATAGTCAAACTAGAACATTCAGTAAAACAATATCCTTTCGATAACTTACATAAAGAAATTACTCTTGTTAGAAACTCTTTAAAATCAATATGTTCAGACATTCCATTCTTCGTCAAAAAGCAAGTTAAATTAGACTGAAGCCAGGGAGGGTCTACATAAATTAAATCTGGTAATGGAAAAATGCTTTTAAAAACTTCTGGCGAAACGTTCATTATATTTTCGCATAAAAGAGAATGAACTCCAATCTTATAAACGTCTCCTTCTACTACTGGATATTTTTCTATGAAATTACCATAATCCCATTTAGTAGAAGATTTAACTTCTAATACTGAACGATTTATAACAGTTGTTTCTTCAATAGGATTCCCCATTGTCCAGTATTTATAACCGTCAATTTCAATTTTTCTATACTTCTTTCGGAAGAAATACTCGTCCTTACCTTTTTCTCTTATAAACATCACTAAATCAATAAAATCACTTTCTAAATCATAGTTCCACTCTCTAACGGTATACTCGTGTGGCTTTACGTGATTAGTCGGTTTCCAGTATACCTTTGAGATATAATCCCTAACCCTATTTATATCCATATTATTACGTTATTTTAATTAAAAAGTAGGATTGCCTCCCCAAGTTCCTGAACCTTTCCTAAAAAAGTCTGGCTCTACATACCCGAGTATTCCAAATCTTTTTGCCTTCAAAAGGAAAGGGTCTCCACTATAAAATACATAAGCCATTTTTTTCCAAGAACCAACCATTACTCCACACAAATGACAAGCCCCAGAATCAGGGAAAGGAGTAACAGTATGCTTAGCGTGTATTTTTAAAATATGATTCATTGCTTTAGTTGAACGTTCTGCTATCCAGTCAGGAGCTTCAACTATACAAGTTCTCTTATAACAATCTTCCCAAGTTTCGCCATACCTTCTAATTGGTAGAATCGCTTTATTCCCGAAATTAACAGCCATTCTTACTCCTTTTAATCTTTCAGAAACCTTATAAAACCAACTCGGGAAAGCTTTTGCTGTTATCTTTAAACCATTTATACCAGCTAAAATTAAAGTAGGGGGAGCTATCCTGACGGCATTTCTCGGCATTCCGTGTTTAGCAAGAACGTCATAAGCAGTATTGTAATCCCAATTATTATCCTTAATAGCCTTGAAAATATCGCCTGGACGGAAGTCAAAAATAGGTCTTGCCTTTCTAACTATTCCACCATTGATTTCTAAAGGTCTTGTAATAAAGTTCCCAGAAGTAGCAAAAAAAGACATTCTCCTAACTCTTGATTCATACATTGTTATTCCAAGAATATTATAAATAGTCTTTTTTTCTTTGTCAAGATTAAATCTATCGTGACAAACCATATGAGTTATATCTAAATCGTTTATCTTATAAGCAAAAGACGGTGGTTGTCTAACCCATTGCTCTGGCTTTAGCAAAGGGTCGAATGTCCAGTAATAAGGCATATCTCTATTAAAGATATTTATTACTGGTTGATTAGCATAAACCCAATGAAATTCTACTTCAGGTCTCTTTGCTAATCTTTCAGCATATTCGAAAGTTCCAGGGAACATTATCTCCTCGTCTCTCATTAAAACTTTAACAGGAAGTCTCCCTGCTTCTCTCGCTGCTATTATAGCTAACTCAACGCATACCCCACTATCTTTACCACCAGAAAAAGAAATAATTATTTCTCCGTCTGGTATACGATAAAGCTGTCTAAACCTTTCGAGTGAAGCGTCAAAGCAATTTATATTTCTTTGTATAACTGGCATAATTAGTTACTATTATATAATTATCAAAATCAAATAATTCACCGAATACTTTTTTAATCTTATTCATATCAGGAAGTTCATATTCAGGTTTCATCTTAAACTTTTTATAAGTTACCGGATAATAATTTGGCTTATAAAACATTAAAAAATAAATACCATTTGGATTCAATATGTCTAAAACTTTCTGATAAGAATAATGATTTTCGATATAAGAGAATGTCCCATATAGAGCAAGAATAGTATCAAACTTCTTATCGGTCTGGTAAAACTCAAATTGTGATAAATGAAAAACGTGTTTAGGAAATCTTTTCTGGCAAAGGTTAATCATACCTAATGCTGGGTCTATACCAATATAATTATCTTTAGTTATTTCTATATTTTCAAGAACTTCTCCACTACCACAACCTATATCGAGAACCTTACCCTTAATAAACTTCTTAATAATATCAAATAGTTTATTGTCTTCTTTTATGAATTTATTTTTATTAAAATAAAGTTCATATTTATCGGCAATTTTACTATAAAATTCTGAAGGTATCATTGTTTTATCCACTTTCCACACCGTTTACATTGAGAGTAATACTCTCTTTCGTCTGCTGGATGTTCGCAAGAATCAGTAGCAGGTAATCCTTTAGCTTCCCTTATTTCGTCATTGAATCCTGTTTCAGGTAAAGATACTGCCTTTTCTATCCAGTCTTCTTTATCGCCTGATTTAACTACTGGTAATAAACGAATAAGTCTGAAATAACAAATGTCTAAACTTTTAGACTTTAATATAGCTCCAAACTCTCGCCAGATAGCCATACAATTATAAGCAGTTGCCCTTCCCATTCTTATCTCTTTCAGGAAATCATCAAACCTCATTATATGACTTCCATAGAATTGCCATAATTTATCCGTCTGTATGATATTAAGAATTCTTCCAATATCCAAAAAGTTATTAACAGCATTACTTTGTTTGTTCTTTATATCTTCCACTAACTTGAAAATTAAATCTGCCTTTTCTTCTTTTGTTAATTCTTTTTTCATATTTTTAAAATCTTTTTAATATATAACCATAATCTTTCATACCAGTTATAACTTACCTCTTGGGAAAATTCACTCGGGAAAATAGTTTTTACTTCTTTTTTCTTTAACTTTCTTTTAACTCTATTTTTTATATTCCATTTTCTTTTAAGCCAAGCCTGACATTGAAACATAGGAACGTGTTCTTTCTTCTCCTTATTCGTCATCATTCTTTTAGCCATTATAACTTTAAGTTCGTGAGATATTCTTGGCATTTTTTTTCAAGTTTTTATAACTAATATACTTTGCGTATTTCTTAAACTCTGGCATAAGTTTTAATTTTCTATTAACACTTTTTAACCCTTGCTCTCTTTTTATTAGTAGGTCTTTATATTGTCCACAAGATAAATAATTCTTTCTATTCCTTTCCTTCTTTTGTTTATCGGTTAAAGTATTATATCTAATAGTTTCCCAGTTGAATCTATCCTTAAAAAAATGTCTTATCTCACTAATCTTTAATCCTGATTTTTTTAAATCACGTATTATCTTTACATCACTTTCTTTTAACTTACATCTTAAATCTTGATTTCTATTATAACGTGGATATTTAATCTTTTTCATTTTAGTAATTCTTTTCTTAAATCTTTCCAGCCGTGAATACCACCTTCGGCTTTATAAACATCATCTAATTCTGATATAATTCTATTTCTTTCTTCTTTTAATTTTTTTTCAGTATATTTTTCTCTATCTATTTCACACTTAAGATATCTTTGATATTCTTTTTTTATCTTATTTTTCTCTTCATCTATTTTTAATTCCCAAAATTCTTCTTGCTGTCTTAATAAATTGCGAATAAATTCTAAAACAAATTGTAATTCACTTTCGCTAAAATGTATTCCAAATTCTTTTATGAACTGACGTTCCCATTGAGGAATTTCTTTTGTTGCGTCATATTTATTCTCAGAACTAGGAGATATTTCTTTGTTTTCTTTTGCCCACCCTATCAATGGATGCTCAGGTCTGCCTTTGTACGGGTATAATGGATGCTTCGGTCTGCCTTTGTACGGGTATTCCGGAAGCTTTGTTATTTTGGGGGTTTCTTTTGCCATATATATTGCTTTTAGTTATTTTATAATAGAATATCTTGTCTTAATCTATCATTGGCGATTTTACAGTATTTGGGGGATATTTCTATGCCGATGTAGTTTCTATCTAACAATTTTGCCATTTTTGTTGTTTGCCCTATCTTCATAGTTTATTGGTGGTTAATCTTTATGATATTCTGCTTCGGCTACTTTGCACTTAAAACAAAGATAACCTTCTGCATTATTTAATGGCTCTCCGCATTTTTGGCAATTTCCTTCTTCAAATTGTTTTTCTTCTTCTAATTTTAATTCCCAAAATTCTTCTTTCATAATTTTATTTGCCTATAGCATTATTTATTATGATTAAAAAGTGTCTTATACTTCATTACCATTACCCTGTTTATAACATCATTCCCCTGCGAGATAGATAAATTAGGAAACTTACTAAAAACTTCTTCTGCTATTTTCTTCCTTTCGGCTTGTAATATCTTCAAACATCTCCACCACTCTTTAAGACCAACTCTCTTTCCACAACACGAACATTTTTGAAATGGTAAAAACATATTAGTAAAACGCTATTTTAGTTAGGCAAATTACTATCCAGATAATAACTGGTATTATCCAGATGAACTCTCTATGTATTTGTTCTGATAGTTTCATAAGTTTTCATAAATTCTAATATAGCTTCTCGCTTTTTTTTCGGCTGTCTATGTTTTTGTTCTAACATATTATACTTTTCTATCCCTAATCTTTTAATCATAAAATCCCTATATTCTCCTTGCTGTTCATATTCCCAAGCAGGATGTTCGGCTGTATTATTCCCATAATGACAAGGATAACAAAGCGTAATACAATTATCTAAATCAAATCTTGTAGCCCAATGTTGTCTGCTCCAGAAATGAGAACATTGAAGATACTCAATTCTCCCACACCTTAAACATTTCTTGTCCCTATCTCTAACTATTTTGGAGAACTTACCGTCTGCTGTATCTATCTTCCAGACTTTTTCTTCTATCTTTTTAGATAATTTAATCATATTATCTTTTTATCTTTAAGATAATCTTTGACCTTTTTTAACTCATCTCCTATCTTTCCGAAGTCTCTATTATACTTAGGAGCTTGTATCATTCTTTCAAAATTAGGTTCTACCTCACCACCTTCAAAAACTCCTATAACATACTTTGAATTGATTACCTCGTCTCCTATCTTAAAGAACTCAACTCCGTTTATCAATGCTTCGCTTATTTTATTAGCTTCTGCTTTAGTTACATTTATTTCTTGATTGTAAAGTTTCAGTTTCATATTTACCTTATAACGATTCCCTTTAAAGGCTTAGACTTCTCCCTTTGTAGATAAGAAATTAAATTAGGAAGTTTATTCTCTAAATCATAAGGAGTTAGAATCACAGGGGCGTAAGTTTTGCCGAAGATTTTTGGCAAGTATTTAATCATCTCTTCTGTTTTCTTTTCCCCGAATCTACTAATTAAACGTTCTAAACATTTCCTTTGAGTAGAATTTGAGAATAATTTTTCGTAATTGGGATTAACGTCTTTAAAAAGAACTATTAACGTATTAACGTTCTTATTATAAGTAGGTTCAATAATTATTTTTTTACTAATAGTATTTTCTATATTATCTACTGTTCTATCTGGTAGAAGTTTTCTTCCAGTCTGCTTAGAAGTTTTCTTCTGGGCAGACTTGATATTTTCTTCTATCCTATCTACTGAAACTTTAACATTAGAACGTAAAGTTCTTATTCTACCGTCAAACTTTCCTTCATAAATATACTTTTTACTTTTAAGATTTGATATGTATATACTAATTTGTCTTTCTGATATTTTAAAAAATTCAGAGAAATAAAAATTAGAGGCTATACATCCTCTCTCGTTATCTAAACTATCTATTTCAGCTAATAGTAATTTTTCTTGGAAGTTTAGTTCTTTAGTAAGCCAGATTTCTTTCGGTATCCATATACCCTTAAAACCTCTAAAAAAATCGTTTGTTTTTTCTTCCATAGTTTTACTGTTAGACAAGAAGCAGGTTGCAACTAAACTCCTTTCGGAGAGGTCATCGCACCTGCTTCTTATCTTTTAGTTGCTTATTCTTTTAAATTACCTATTTTCATTCTATCAAAGACCGAAATACCTGTCAACTGTTAATAACTTTTAAAAAGGAATGTCTTTCAGATTCACTTCTTCCTCTTCTTCTAAAGTTCCAGAATCAGAAGATGAAATCTTTGCTTTCATACTTTCAATAATCTCACTCGGGTCTTTCGCTTTTTTTATTTCACTTTCCTCTTCTGTTGTAAGTTTAGAACTTTTTCTGGCTGGTAAAACTGTATATTCGGTTTTTAATCCTTCTCCAGTTTTCTTAATAGTAATATCGTAATCAGGGATTACATCAAATGCGTAATCTTCATTAATCGCCAATTCTCCTATCGCTTTATTTATTTGCCAACCTATTCTTAAAAGTTTAAGCATACCGTCTTTTCTATCGATAACCCAACCTAAAAATTGAACTCTTGCTTTTTCTCCTGCTTGGCAAGAAGGACAATCTTCTTTACCTAAACAGATAGTTGACTTTTTTATAGAAACATTAAAGTGATTACCATAGTCCTGAAACTCACTGACTATTCTTACTTTATTATCTCCTGTCTCTAAGTTAAGCCACTCTCCTGAACCCACTCCATACTTTTTACCTACGTCTTTAAAATCTTTAAATGACATATTATTTTGATGCCAGATTCGGTTATCTGGGTATATTTCCCAATATCCACCTTCAACTGGCTCTATTATTGGAATTAACATATTTACTTATTGCGACTTTTATTTTTCTGTTCTTATTTCCTTTCTTGTATTCTTCTCAATTTGTTTTAACAATTCTGCTATCTCGTTTAGTCTCCAGTACCACAAAACTATACTCCTAAACAGAAGGAATATAAGTATCATTACTAAAATTGAGAATAATGAAGTTAATATTTCCATAGTTTTATTTAATTATTTTGGTTAATTATTCCGACCTTTTTATTATCTCCTTCTTTAATCTATCTATTTCTTCTATTGCTCTATCAGCAGAACCTGCTCCACTAATTATTTCTGCCTCAAGTTGGTCAATAAGACTTTGAGCATCACTATTGTTTCTTTGTTTTATTTTACTTATCTTTTTTTTCATATTTTTGTTAGCCGAATAATCCTGCTTTACAATTTTCTTCTAATTCTTCTTCTTCTGTTTTACGCTTTGGTATCTCCCAGTATCTTCTTGAAAGAAAGATTTGAGCTTTATCATCTTTGTCTTGTCTTTTAAAATGATAGAACTCTCCAAACTTTTTAATAACTTCTGCTTTAACAATATAAGTAATGTTGTTTTCTCTATCTATTACTTTAACAGTATAATTATTCGGCAATAAAACATTTGTAAAGTGTTTAGCATCAATTCCCCAAGCGTCTAAAACTCTAAATAAATGCTTTGATTCATAAACAGACTTAACAAAAAGTTTTTCTCTCGGGTAAAGCATACCTATCATTTTCTCTTGAGGAGTTCCTTTATTGATTTTTACTGCTATTCGTTCTTTCATAATCTTTTAACTTTAAATCAAATTCTATAAGAGAACTTTTAATCTTATCCCAACGTGCTTTGCTTGGAGTAAAATCAAGTTGCTTTATGGTTATAGGATAACTTACCTGCCATAAATAAACTGGTAAATAAAATCCTCTATAATAACATTCTAATTGGTATAACCATTGAGTTGAAATTGTTTCTTGAACTCTCGCTGGTCTTTTTAGTTCAGCAAGAAATGTTCCAAAATTATAATCAGGTTTAACCGTTAACTTTATATTATCAGTAATTTCAATCTGTTTATAATCTTGACACTTAACCTCAACTTTCATTTCCTTAAAAACCTTTGTTAGATAATCTTCTATTGAAATACCTTCACTACAATATTTACTTCCCATTCTATCAATAGGAGTTCTTTTGAAAAAACTCTCTGGTGTCATTTTCCCCGAAACAATATAATATACTTCACTCGCCCAGTATTCTCCAATCTTTCTTGGTTTAGAAGGACTCCTGTTTATATAACCATAAATTAAATCATCTATTTTCATTTTATTGTATTGGTATATCTATTTCATCTTCTGCGACCTTTTCACTTCTTTTATATGCTTCTTCAGTAAACTTTAAAGACAATTCAAATATCTTTGTAGCTAACTCTCCTAATACCTTAGGAGTAATATCCTTCCCTGCTAATGCTTGTCCTGTAAGATTACACATTGAGCCAAAAGGCATCCATAGTGATTCACGAAGATATTTCTCGTCCCATTGAGTTTTTGCTTTTATTACCATAGTTTTATGTCTAAGAACTTATACTTGATTAGTTATTACGACCTTTATTTTATACGACCTTTCTCCTTCAACACATTGATATAGTACTGACAATTCTGGGGAGATGTTTTAATGTATTGAGCTAACTCATTTCTTGTCGGTTTCCTTAATCTGCTTATATGCCACTCAAGATATTTATCAAAAAATGTTTTTTCCTTATCGGTTAAATGTTTTTTCGTTCTCATAAGTGTTATTTATTTCGTGTTAATGTCGCTTAGAATCACTTCAGACGTGTTTTTATCACGAAGACGACTCATTGACTATCGACCTTTATAGAGTGGCAGGGAGAACAGAGATTAGCTAACTCTTTAACCTGTGGATATTGGGCAATTCTCACATAGGTTTCCTGTTCTCCCGTCTTGCCTTAGCCACTCATCAGGATGTTAGATTTCGGAGTAATGTCTCCCACCACTACGAGGAAACGATTTGGATTTCTAACACCCTGTCAGGGGCTAAACTTTTATTTTAAGACCTTTTAATTCAGTAGCATTACAATCACAACTCAATAACTGACCACCACACTTAGGACATTCTTCTAAATCACAATTAAAGTGGTGATAATTAAATCTTCCAAGTTTTATTCCACAATCTCCACACCTTTCCATATCATACTTCTGGTTTAGTTTATCTCCGTCTATTCTTTTAAACTCTTTACCGTCAATTATTATTTTGTTGAAATTACAGCTATCAGCAGTCATCATTTCCTTTTTACAATAATTACATTTTCCCATAGTTTTGTTTTAGTTTTTATTATCTTCTTCTCTCCATATTTCTTTATGTATTGATATTTCTTTTCTTCTCGCTTCAAGATATCCTTCTCTCGTACTATAACTATCTTTCATTTCAGCATATTCTTTTAAACAATCTTTAAGATATTTTTCTCTTATTATCTTATCCATTATGCTTGTCATAGTATTATTTAATCTATCATTGTATAAACTCCTGCGTTTATACCTTTTGAATTAAGAAATTCGGCTGTTGCTTCACAAACTCTTTCGTCAAAAGTCATACATTGTCCATAGTTAGGAAGTCTTATAGGAAGTTTATAGGCAGACCAATGACATACTTTCGCCGAATAACTATCATTATCAGACATTAGTCTTAATGTTTTTCCTAAGTCTGTATTCTTTGCTTCTGGTTTCAAGTAAAGAACAGCCATTCCACAAGGAAATCCGTCTTGAATATCTGATACATCTACCTTCTTAGCGAACTCTTCGGCTTCTTTGAAGATAGGTTTATACTTAGCCATTACTAAATCCATCTCTAATAATTTATTATTCCACCAAGTCCAACTAGGCCAGAAAGCTTCGTGGTATACTCCTGCTCTATGTTCTAACATTTCATCAGTGTATCCGAATTTACTTTTTAATCTTTCAGTTCTATTCTTCGTAATGTTTATCATACTCTCGTAATAGCTTGTAATACCTTTTGGATATTGTAATTTAAAACTTAGTTCTGAGTCTTTCCCTCTCTCTTTGCTCTTATTAGATTCTAATACAAAGTATTTAACATCTCCTTTTGCGTAATCTCTAATCTCTTTTATCTTCTTTTCGTCTAAAGTAAACATATTTTTTTAGTTAGTTTTTTTAGATATTTGAGCATTTAATATCCTAAATGGATTATATTTCTTTGACCAGTCAGTTTTAATATAACCTTCTGGGGTCTTAAATGGCTGGTCAATTCCTATTATTGTATAACCATTTTCATCAAACTCCTTAGCGTTATACCTTTTTATTTCTTGTTCTATCATCTTTTTTTTATTAGTGAATATTTATTCCATACTCTTTCTCGTAATTGCCATAATTCTTCATTATATCAAAGCAATCTTCTTTGGTTAGATTATAGCCAGAAAGAATAACTACTTGATTTACATTAAACATATTAGTTGACCCACCCTCTTGAATATCTAAATATGTTTGGAATTTTTCTTTTGTCATATTTTTAGTGGTTAATTATTATTACTCCGACCTTTAATTATTTACGTCTTGTTTAATCTGATTATCTTTTTCTTCTTCGAAGTGTTCATAAGACTTCTGCAGGGATTGTAAATTCATTTCGGCTATTTGCCAGTTAGAAGTTTCTCTTTTAGCCTTCTCTATTCCGTCTACTTCTATTGATATTTTAATGTTTGTCATAATTTTATTTTATTTATTTATTTACCTACGTGTTCTAATTCCCATTTTTTATTGTTATTGTTTTTATTATTCGGCTTTTAGTAAGTCCAAAACTCAATTATCTTCTTATCAAAGATAAAGTAATCTTTACCTTCAATAGTTTTAATAGGTTGTTTTACTAAAAACTTCTTACAAAATTCTTCGGCATTTATTCCTATCTGTTCTCCGTTCTCAAGTGTCAGCATTACTCCTTCATTTATTTTACAATGCTCTACTGATTTTATAGTTCTTGTAATTGTGTTTTCCATATTTTTATTTTATTAGTGATTATTTTTTTACTCCGACCTTTTTTACTTTTTATATTTTTCACTTTCTATTTTTACTCTATCAGAAACCAGAATGTATGTCAAGGACTTTTTTAGATAAAAAAAACATTTTAAAACATTCAATTTGTTCGTAAAAAACGTGTTTTAGAATATTTAAAAATTGAACTGGGGATAACTTTTTTATTGTTTATTTTTTTTAATTATCTATAAATAACTTTTTATAAAAAAAACATTTTCAATTTGACGAAAGAATAAAAATGTTATGAAATAAAAAATACATTTTATTTTGACAAAATAATAAAAATATTGTGGAGTAAAAAATAAAAAATATCCTCTATAACGTCCTGTGGATAACCTCTACAAATATCTTGTAATTTTATTAAACCTAAAAAACATCACTTTTGCCCTGTGGATAACTCAATAGCGTTGATTGTAACGCACGTGGCGAGAAGTAATTCTTAAAATTGTTCCGTGGCATTTGCTGTTTTCGGGTTTTTTTAAGATAGACTTTCGCTAATTTTAACGTTTTTTGTGAAGAAGAAAAGCAAGACAACAGTCAAAATGCTCTACAAAATTATTCGTTTTAAGAACAAAATAAAGAATTCAAAAAACATCATTTGATAGAATGAAGATAGAGAACGAAACCTGAAAGTTCTCCAGTCAGAAGTATCTGGCGATGGGGGAAGCTCTTTTAAAAGCAGACAAGCAAAGGGAACACAAGACAGGGAACTTGAACGGTCTTGAAAATAGACCATAGCTAAATACAACCCTGATTAGAGAAGGCGTCTGTCTCTGGGAGAACCTTTGTAAGACGAACATACTTATAACAAGTTAAGCAAGGCTTGGTGGAAAGCTTTTACAAATCTATGACTAATAATTGGTTTGAAGTTTCAATCAAAGGACTTCGTGAACTACAAGCAGGTAAACCTAAACATCATATTGTAAGAGAGTTAATCCAAAATGCTTTTGACGAAGACATTAAGAAGTGTGAACTTCTTATTGAATTCAAAAATGGTATAGCCGAGATAATAGTTAAAGATGATAACCCTGAAGGTTTCAAAGATTTATCTCACGCATTCACGTTATTTGCTCCTACCTATAAAAGAACTGACTCTCAGAAGAGAGGAAGATTTAATATGGGAGAGAAACAAGCTATAACGATTTCCGAGAAGGCTGAGATAAAGACGACTAAAGGAACTATCATCTTTAATAAGAAAGGTAGAATCTTTAAGAAGGATAGAACTGAAATAGGAAGTCAGATTTCCTTATCAGTTCGTATGACAAAGAAAGAGTTTGAAGATATCTTTCAAGAAGTAAAAACTTATCTTCCCCCGAAGGGTATTATATTCTCCGTTAATAGCGACATAATCTCTTACCAGACGCCTTATAAGGTTATACAAGGTATCCTAACTACTGAAGTTGATGTAGACAACGTCTTCAAGAAGGTAGAAAGGAATACCAGTATAAATATCTTTAAGGTAGAAGGTAAAGCAAGGTTATACGAATTAGGATTACCTATTACAGAAATTGATTGTGAGTTTAACATTGATGTTCAGCAAAAAGTTCCTTTATCATTAGACCGAGAAACAGTCCCCCAAGGTTATCTTGAAGCTCTTTATGCTCTGGTGTTGAATAGCACTTACCAAGATATAACAGAAGAAAACTCTTCTGCTGTATGGATAAGAGAAGCTACTTCAAATTGCCGAATATCGCCAGAAGCAGTTAAAGAAATAACCAATAAACGATTCGGGGATAAGGTAGTGATAGCTAATCCTTTTGATAAGAACTCAATAGATGAAGCTATTTCTAACGGTTATAAAGTGGTCTATGGTTCAGAACTTTCAAGTAAAGAATGGGAGAACGTAAGAAAAGCCGAAGCAATGAAAACCTCAAGTGATTTGTTTGGAAGTAATTTTGTGAACTCTACGAGGATTAAACCTAATGACAAGATGATTAAAGTGGCTGAACTATCAAAGAAGATTGCCAAAAGATGTTTAGGAATTAATATTATAGTTAACTTCTCTAAGTGGGAAGGTAATGTATCTGCTCAATACGGAAATAGAACTCTAACATTTAATGTAAGTTCATTAGGAGAAGGATTCTTTAATCAGGTACTATCAGATAGAATACTTAATCTAATAGTCCACGAACTTGGACACGAATTAGGTAACCATACAGAAAAATCTTATCACGAATGTATTACTAAAATGACAGGAGAATTGATTATTATAGCGTTAGAAGAACCACAATTCTTTAACGTATAAAACAAAAACCCGAGTATCCACCTACTCGGGTTTTTTGTTAGACCATTCCTTAACGAAATGGTGGCAGTACTTCCAGTTTCCTCTTTATAATATAGACGTAATTAAAACACTTTTATTACACCTTGTCAATGTTATAAGTTAAGACTTCTTGGAACTATTGCGAACCAAGTTACTATTATAAAAACTAAAATAAATACTAACCACAATAGTATCTTTAAAACTTTATCAATTATTTTTTCTAATTTTTCCAACATTCTTTTGAAGGTATCCAATGTCTATTTCCCTCATTTGTATAAAGCCAGATAGCACACTCTAAATTATCAGTTGGGTCAAAAACATCTAAATGTCTTTTTAGTTTCTCTTCGCAATAAAGAAGAGTAGAAGGAATTATTTGTGCCAAGCCCTGACCACCACTACAACCAGCGTAGGAACAAACGTCTGACCTGAAATCACTCTCGCAATCTATTATCCTATAAAGCTCTGGATATGTTTTCTCTATAAGCCACAATAAGTTATTAGCTTCGTGTTCGTCAGTTATATTTCCCAGCGTGTAAATCCTCAAAGGAAAGCTGGGATTGTTATTTCCTGTTAGCGTATTCTGTCCAATCATTATATTAACTGGCTCGTAGGGAATTGTATGCTCATTGGCTCTGGTGAACTCTATTATGCTCCACAAGGAATAACATAATAGTATCGCCAGAACATAAGCAGTTATTTTTTTACCATAACTTTTTTGGGTAGCCAGAGAAAGGTTTTTCACTATTGCATTGACAATAGCACAATAGATACTTTACCGATTCCCCAGCGACCCAAGAAAGTTATTCTTGGGATACAGAAATATCTCATTAAAGAGATAGTTCTTCAAAGCCTTCCGGCAACTTTATTCTACTAAAGTAAGAAGCGTAGTCAATAGTTACTTTCCAAAAATAGTCTTTTTTCCAACGTCCCATAAACCTGAAACAGAAAGTCCGAGAACGACTCCCTTTAACCCATATTCTAAAATAGAATAGCCACTAAGTCCGTTAAGAAGACTTGCTAAAACTCCAAGCAAAGCTCCGAGGAATACAGACACGAGTGGAATCCACCTATTGGCTATATACTTCTTTAATAATTGGACTAAAGCCAAAAGAAAAATAGAAACAGGAATGCCTATTATTATTATATCACCCATAAGTTTAGTGCGTTTTATTTAACTCCGACCTTTGCCATAAGCTGTTTAATCTTCCAGCTTATTATTGCTATCTGATTAGTAAGAGAACTCATTGTGCCTCCTATAAACTCGTTAGTAAAATAAGGAGTGATGTCTATTGCTCCCTGAAAGCCATTGTCTTGATTAGCATTCCAATACAAACCAAAAGCGTCTTTCCATTGTTTTTTTAGTTGCCTATGTAAGTGATGACCAGTTGACATACCAGTTGAATCCCCGAAACCTATAAGGTCTCCAGAAGAAAGAACTTGTCCAATCTTAACTACTAAACCACCGTGTAGAAAGTGCCAGAAAGTATGTTTAAAGATTCCGTCTTTATCTTCGGTTATAATATCAACTCCTACCCCAGCTGTAGCGTTGTCTGTAATAGCAACAACCTTTCCTTCGCAATCATAACAATCCCAATAGATTGGTTCTCCACAATAACAACCCCAGTCTATCCCATTGTGTCCAAGACAACCAAACTTAGTATAGTCAAAATAAGCGTTCTCTCCGAACCTTTGCGTAAGTTGATTTGTCTTTAATGCTCTTTGTATTTTCATAATTTTATAATTCCCTGAATCCCGAAGACAAGGCTTCGGGAAAACTATGGAAACCTGAACAGCATTGCTGTTCGGGATTCAAGGAACTATTATTAAAAAAGGGAGGTGGGAGTCAAGATTCTTTTTCTATGCCCGTGGATAACTTCCACTAAGTTTATCTTGCTCCCCCCATAAAACGAACTATAATTTTGTACTTAATAATTCACAAACCAACCAAATCAAAACAGGAATTATTACTACATTTATAATAATAAATCCACCAGTTGCTCGTTCTTTCCATTTTAATAAATCTAATACCGTTCCATTTGTCTTGGTGGTTTGGATAAGTATGCGTGTCTGGTCTTCTTTTATTTGATTATGAGCGTCACTATTTTCTTTAATAAGATTATTGACTCTCTCTATCAAAACATCTTGTGCTATTGCTTGTTGTTTTTCAAATAATTGTTCCATAAAATTATGCTACAACATAGTCTTCTGGCATTCCTTCAAAAGATAAATCATCTACTTTTTTACTCGTTTGCTTTTGCCACTCAAGAATACCACCTTTAGTTGCTTCTACAGTTAGCTCAACTTTATTCAATGTATATCCGACCTTTGAAATAAGCATATTATCCCTTATAACATCTGCGAAGGCTTCATTAAAACCAATAAAACGACAAGTATCGCCAGGTTTTATGCTCTCAATATCGTAACCAAAATTATTTTCATTACTATCAAGAATATCACAAGTTATAGTTATCTCCTGAATACCATTTTCATCTACGAACTTATGTCCAATGTTATCTGCCGTAGTAGTATCTCCAATTCCAAAATCATAAAGTAATTCTGTTCTTTGACCAAATATATTTGAAGAAGCTATATTCTCATATCTTCTATAAATTGCGTTCTCTATACTGGATTCTCCATTCCAAATAAGTAAAACATTTCTTACCTTTTCCATATCTTGAGAAACCTTTAAGTTTTGAAAATGCTTTCCCATAATGAAAGTATGAGTAGGAGTGGTAGGTTTTACTTTAAAATAAAAATTAAAAAACTCATCAAAATACCAGAACCACCAAGGAGGAGCAGCACTAACTAACTTATCAATAGCGTTTCTATAAGTTTTTGCTTCAAAAGTATATTCAACATCACAACCCGTATCTTGTATTGTATTTCCGTCATAAAGCATTTTAACTGATTGAGTAGCCTCTGATATATATCTATAAATAATACCTTTAATAACGTCAGATATTTCAGCTGGAGACATATCTATTAGAACATTTGTGATTCCGTCTACTGCTTTAGTATAAAGAGAAGTCTGTGTTGAATCTCTTAATATATCAGTAGACAACTTAGTATAATGTCCAAGAAGTTCTACAGTTATTCCTTCTTTTGCGTCTTTAATCCACGGTGTATATTTTGATATATAGCCAGAATAAATAAGAAGATACCCGTCTGTAAGAGTTGTTGTTTCCTTATCGCTTATCAATATCTCAACGTTATTTCCAAGCTTTATTTCATTACCAATATAATCAAAAGCAAATCCTACTTCTAAAATACAATTACCAAGACCAGCGTTTATTTCTTTCGTAAAACCAGCAAAAGTAACGTTTTGTAAAACGTTAATAAAAGAATTGTCAGGGTGATAAACTTTAACTAATACCTTCTTCATAGATATCTTTTAGTATAAGTTATTCCAATACTTGCCTTACTTGTTTCAAATGTATTTCTGCCACCATAATAAAGTTTAAAGCCTATATCTGAATCAGGACAATCAGTCCAAGATGAACCATTATCATCAGAACGTGAAACGTTGCCTCTTTTATAAGTAGCTGTTGTCCCAGATAAATATGGAATCTGCCACATATTAGAAGCACTTTCACCAGCAGTAGGAACTAAAACAATCCAATATCTTGTATTAGCTTCAAGAGTAAACATAGTAAAATATAATGATTCAAACCAAGAACCACCAGTGCTAATATAAGAGGTCTCTATTTGAAACGTTGCGTTTTCATCAACTAAATCTCCAGAAGGATAATTATTTGCGTCAGTTTCTATTCTAACAGTCATAAGAGCTGGACTTCCAGTTTTATCAATATATAAACCAAGATTACTATATGTTGTATCTGTATATGGAACTGTAAAACTTTGAGCAACAAGTAATTGACTATCAGCTTCGTCATTAAAAAGATTATAACTTGAAGTTGGAACTCCATAAGTATCTACTAAAAACTCTTGGTCAATTATACCAGCAAAAGAAATCTTAAGAGTTGAAGTTTGATTATCAAAATTAGCAAAGATACCATAAAAAGGTTGTGCAACACCACCAAGCGTAACGTTCTTCTGAGAAAAATCTACTATAACTGATTGTCCTGGAGTAAAAACTATTTTATTTTGTTTATTGTAAACTATCATTTCTCCCGTATCTTCTTTTTCAACAGAAACCCCCACAGCGTGAGCAAAAATAGTTCCTATTGAAAGAGTTATTACAGGTTTAGCATCTGAGCTTCCACCAAAAACAACAGAATAACTTTTTGGATTTTCAGTTAATAGTTCTGTGCTTTTATAAGTAGTAGGAGAAGTATCTGTTCCAACTCCACCTGCCACTATAAACTCGGCAGACCACGGAACGAAATCTAAATGAAAATAATCCCTATCAAAAGTATGGCTTGAGCAAGTGGCAACATACCTTCTCGTGCTTCCTTCCCAGTCAACGTCAAGATTCTTCTCTACCCTACTGAATAGTTCCTTGAAACTATCTATCTTTGTTTCTAAGTCTGACTTTGAAGTTCCAATAAGATAACCCGTAAGAGTTATTTTCTTTGAGCCGTATTTTTCTGATACTAAGACACCACCAGTTTCACGAGCTAAACTAAAGATATTCAAATCCCTCTCTGGAGCAGATTCGTGCTTAACATATCTTGGAATATAGGTTGTATTCAATATCTCGGTGTTATCAAACTTAATTGAGTTTGCCATAAGTTTATTGTGTTCCTCCGTAGAACTTCAAAGACGAAGCCCTATTTAATACTTCTTGTATTTTCTTTAAAAGTTCTCCTTCCGAAGTAACAGTTCCCTCTATGTTTATATTAAATATAGAATTACCAACAGAAGTTCCCCACGCAGGAGTATTCATTTCTAATTTAGTAAGAGCTTCAAGCCCACCAGGTTTTAAAACGTTTACAGCTCCCTGAGTCATTGAAACCTGTTCTTCTAAGATTTCCTTTTCCTTTTCTAATCTTTCTTTTTCAGCATTATCTCTTATCTCTTTTATTCTTTCAGCATTTGCTTCTTCTAATAAAATCAAAGCGTCTTTTTGAGTTTCTTCCTGTATTGCTATTCCTTCATTACCTATCCTATCAAGAATAGAAAGCTCTTTCTGTTTTTCTGATTCAAGTTTTGCTACTTCTGTTCTCCAACCCTGTTCTCTTCTACTTTTAATATCAGCTATCTGCGTATCTATTTCATTTATCTTTTCTTGAGTGCTTCGTGCTAAGTTAGAAAGGTCTTTTTTATGTAGTTCCTCTTGCTTATTTACTTGGTCTTCAGTATCTTCACCAAGTTTTTTAATCTCATTTCTCAAACCAGTTATTTTATCTATTGAGCTTTGCATCTTTGAAGTTATAGTTTTAGCAAGAGAACTAAAAGTATCTTCTATCTTTTTGGCTTCTTTATCTATTTCTTCTTCTGGTGGCAAAAAAAGTCCTGCTCCTTTACTAAGATTACCTTTTAAATCTTCATACATATAGTCAAAATTATTGACTATATTTATAGTTTCTTGTTTATACTTATTAGAAAGGTCTGTCATTGACTGCCCAGCCTCAGCATACTTTTTTCCAAACTTACTATCTGTTCCCAAGATATTTGCCACTCCCTGATAAAAGTTTGCCAAAGCTCCAGTTATCGTTTCCATTGATTGCGTAAAAATAGTAGGCAAACCTATATTCCAAAACTCAGCCATAAACTTTCCAAAGGTCATTGTATCTCCACCTATCTTTTTATAGACAGTTGTAAAAGCTTTTGAAAGATTTACTAAAGTAATAGCTCCCATTACTCCCATATCTTCTCTAATTTCTTTCCAAGCAATACTTGCAGTAGCTATTTGTCCTTCTGCTGTTTTACCCCATTGTTCTGTTGTTTGAGTAACCTTCTTTTGAACAGCAGATAACTGTTCAGCAATAGTCATATTCTCTTTCATATTAACTCCAAACTGAATTAAAGCTCTTGAACCAACTCCCATTAAAACCCTATTCAATAAATCAGTATTAGTAGCATAATTATTTATTCCACTTGAAGCCAAGTCAGAAGCTAACTTTGATATCTCCATTGCTTTGTCTAAGTCTCCAGTTCTCTTAAGAAGTTTAGTAACAGAAGTATAAGTTTGGTCATCGTCAACCCCTAACTCTCTCATTGACTTGGCAAAAGCGTCTACCTTTGGTCTGGCTTCTTCAAAGCTAAGACCGACAGAAGATATTGTCGCATTAAGCAATTGTAAAATCTTAGCTTCATCTAATATATCTTTAGTAGTTGAAACAAAGAAATCAAACGCCTTCTTTGCTCCATACAAAACAGCAGTAACAACACCAAGCTTTGTTAAAGTTTGACTAAGAGTATTCGTGTTTGTTTCAAATCCTTTAGCAGCATTCCCAACTTTCTTTAGAGCATCTTCTGTTTCTTTTACTCCCTTTACATTAAGTTGTATACCTACTTGAGAGTCAGCCATTTTCTTGTTTTTTCTTCCGTGTTCATAATTATTATCATCTTCCTTACGAACTCGGCTGGTTGATTCATAAGCTCATTATAAGTCCAGCCGAACTTTGAACACAAAAGATAATTAAGATATTCTTCTGGTGGTTCTGAAGAAGCACCTTGTAAGAACATCACTAACTTTAGAGTGAAGTCTTTTTTTTTACTTGCTTACTTTTAATCAATTCTGTTATTCTTTCACTTAACGGATATATAATTTTTGCTGGTAAACTACCAAGAACGTCTTTGCTAACTGGTATATCATCTCCCTTATCGTCTTTTAAGTTCCAATTAACTATAACGCTTTCAAGTAAAAACTTACCTCTATCAACTTCATTCTTGATTTCCCCAAGCCCAAGCTCGTCAACCCAAGACAGCTCGGTCTTTATAGTAATGACCAAGTCTGTCTCGGGTATCTTTATGTCTTCTGTTTTTATTAGTTCAGAAAGTTTCATCTTAGTATACCGTTCCTGCTATTGAGTTAGTTAGCTCAACGCTTATTGCTTTTGCGTCAGCAGAATCGTATAACATCTCAAACTCTTGGTTGTCAAATATGTAAGCTCCTACTGCTAAAGGTTCTTTGTTTGTTATCAACTTAACCTTATGACACTTCCAAGTTAAGTTTTCCTGACCACCAGTTCCAATCAACTGACCTTTAGAAATCATTGTTATTGCTTGTTTGATTCTATCTGTCCAATCCTGATGCTGTGTTTCAGATTCAAACAACTGCGAAACGCTTACTTGTCCTTCTTGAGTTTGAGCCAGAATCTTAACTGGGTCTATTGAACCAGAAGCTGGAGTATCAAGAACGTTCTGTAGTTTGGTAATTGAGAAAGTATAGCAAGGAGTTGCCGTTGCCTTTGTCCCAGCGTTTGTAGTTGCCGTAGCTTCTGTTGCTCCATATCCAATCAATGTGTTCCCCAAGAAAAACGGTTCTCTTAAAGTTCCCCACGAAGGAGTTTGAAGTTGTAATCCTACCCTTGCCCCAGCCGAAGCTGTTATAGTTGTAGCATCAAAATCTATTTGGTTTGGAGCAGTAAATCCAGTTATGGTTATAGTTGTAGTTCCTACTGTCAAAACGTCTCCAACTACTAAGCCAGTATAGGGAGCTAAATCATAATCCTGTTTGAGTTTCAACGAAGTGGTTGAGCCACTAAGAGAGGCAAACAGAGTTCCAACCGAGAACTGACCCATAGCACTAACATTTATTGTAGCTTGTAATCGTGAATCAACAAAATCAAGCTTCAAACTATTTCCTTTTACTCCGTAGTATCTTTGAGCATAAAGTCCTTTTCCTATTTCTATTGTGTATGTTTTAGAAGCTTCTGGTGTAAATGGGTGAACATAAAATCCTACTCCAGCCGTTGTAGTTCCTTTCTTCATACACATATTCAAGCAATGACCAAGATTGTCTGGGTCTGCGAAAAGAACTAAATCTCCCTTATGAGTTCTTCCACCTCTATTGATATCGTCTGACTTCCAGTCCCTTCCTTTAAACCTTCTGTCAGCTTCGTGCTTCAAGTCTGACTCAATACTTTCGCTAACCAAAGGAATAAAGACATCTGGCTTTACAGCAGTTCCTTCAACTGCTTCTACTTTTACTGCTAAATAACTTTTATCTGATAAGTATGGCAAATTATTGTTCTTATGACTCTACCAATTTTTTTAATATCGGTATCCGCCTTTCTTCATCATTCCTATTTTTCGGGTGATGAAAGTGGCATAAAGTGATGCCATTGTTAATTATATATCTTAATTCAGGGAATGCCGACCAAGATAATATATGATGTGCTATTACCTTTCCCTTACAATCTTTATTATTTATTTTACAAGAATACCTATCTCTTTTCAAAACTTGATTTCTCCAATCCTTATAAGCCATATCATTTCTTTCATTTCTTTTAGCTAATTGAGTTCTATCTTTTTTCCATTTATAATGATTTTCACCACTTGGCATATCTACCCTTTTCCCAAGATATATTTTTATACCTTTATTCCACGCTTTCTGTCCTTTATGAGATAAACTTAAATTATCTCTATGTTTTTCAGTTGGTTTATATCCCTTTTTTGGCATCTTCTTTTTTTATTACTTCTACAATTTTTGCTTCCACAACTTTTGTAAAGTTAGCGTTGTTAAAGCCTTCTGGAAGCTCTACTACTTCCCCAGCTTTTACAATGCCTATGTTTGGAAGTTCTAAATCTATTTTCGTAATGTTTTTATACTTCATAATTTTAGTAATTATTTATTATGTCTATAACCGATACTATAAACCTCGCAAATACCCACGGATTTGATTTTGGATTATAGTCAAAGTCAACTGGAACGACCTTTACAAATTGACATTGATTTAAACCAGCCGAACTATTAAGATATGGGTCTTTATCAAACATTGAAACTACGCTATCCGTAATCGTTCTCAAAATAGGAACAGCGTCTTTAATATCTTTATTCTGACACTCCTGATAAAGCGTAATACCAAATTGCCACTCTCTTTCGTTCCTTGCCATATCTAAATTAGAACCTGAACCAGCACTATCTAAAACAAAAGCACAAGGATAACCTGCTGGAATCGTATCGGGAGAAGTATAGACATCAACAAAAAGAGCAGTAGTTGTTGTAGACCCTGTCATAAAAGCGTTCAAAGATAATAATTTATCTTTTAAGATTACTACTAAACTTGTATATGATTTTCCCATATTAAGATGTTATATTTCTTACTAAATTATTTATTCCGTCTACGAAAAACTTATGTATCTGTTCTACTGAAGCCTTAACTCCTTTTGAAAAATATCCAGCTTCTCCAACTCTATGTCTCATTTTAGTAACCTCAACGTGATAGGCATACTCAACTCTCGTTCCTATACTCGCAAGATTTTTCTTGACCCATTTCCAACCCTCGCTTTCGTTTTCGTTTCCTATTGAAGAACGAAGCCTACCCGTGTCAACTGGCGTCCTTACCTTAACGTTCTTCTCTATAACCAACAATGACTTCTCAAGTGCCTTTCCAAGTTCGTTCTCAAGGAACTGAGGAGCGTTGGAATAGTTCTTGATAACTTTGTCCAAGCCAGTTATGGTCATCTTTATTTCCATTATGGTTCTTCAAATAATTCTAATATACATTCGTTATGATGTGGAGTCGTCTGCCCAGCGTTCGTATAAAAAGGAATAACATCATTGACAATATAAATCTTACTTGTTGTTGAATCAACAACCCTGTCCTCTTTTAGTATATCAACATTTCCTATCCACATTTTAATGTCGTTTGGGTTAAGAACTTCTATTCTACAGGAAGTTGCCGAAAGTTTGTCAACCCAAGTTTCCTTTATGGTATTTAAAGTTGTAGTCAGTCTTTTCGTTGTAATTGTATTACCGTAATAACCTTGTATCATAAAGAAGTTGTATACATAGCAAGTATTTCTTTTGCCCTTTCAAAATCTTGCCATTGTTTCTCGTCCTTATAAGTTACTGAATAAGAACCAATATTCTCTGATTTAACTTCACCTTCAGCAAGATTACTATAATTTACAATCCCAGAAGTAAGAACTGTCGTTGCAAATTCAATGTCAGAAGGAACGGCTACCGAATAACCCCACTTCGCAGTAACGTCAATTTCCTGCTCACCAGCCATAAATGATTCGCCACTATCTTCTAATAATCTAATCCTCGTCTTAGGAAGTTCGTTTGCTGGATAAAGAACGTAGTCGGTTGGGTCTATTAGATTATCTTCTATGTAAAGACTTGTAACAGAAACGCAGTCATCAATGTATAAATCATTTGCCCCAGCTGTTGGAAAAGTCTCGCTTACGTCAAGACCGTCATATTTTCTTGTTGAAGCAACTGTATCTGCTATAAAAACTCTTCCTGTTATCTTTTCCACGTAGTTTTCCATTGAGGCAATCCACTCTTCTACTTGAGTATGGAAATACGCTGCGACATTTGTTAATAAGTAATTTTCTATTTTAACTACTGTTGTGTATCCTTTCATATGTTTTTATTTTATGTATCATTTGTTTTAACTGAAGCGACTGTAAAAACTTTATTTGTTTTCCATACCGAAGACCAATCCCAAACTCCAACCTCTCCAGTTATGGCTGGTGAAGCAGAAGCTATCCTTCTTAATCTACCCTGAAGCATTTCACCTGCAACTATCGGATTTGTGGCATCTGAAGCGTCTAAGGTGAACCATATAAAATAAGCATCATTTGCGTCATTTCTTCCCGTTAAAACAACTTGCTCACTTGTGCAGTTTGAAGTTGTTGTTCCCATTACATTACCTTTGTTGGTTGTCTGCCATTCTAATTGAAACTTAAACTTATCACCAACGTCTTCTCCAGCTATTAAGGTTACAGCAACTCCAAGTTGTGGGTCATCTGAACCGTTCCACCTTCCAGGTATTCTCATTCTAAAATAAAGTTCTTCATTTACATTTCCCCCACTATTCCAAATAGGAAAAGAATATCCAACGTTACACCCACGATAAATTTCTGTCGGGTCACCTAAAAATTTACTTGCTTTTTGAATAAGGTTTGGTCTTAAGTTTAGTTCTCCTTGAGATGTTCCAATTAAAGTTTGATATCCACCTGAATCAAACTTACTATAATTAGTTGCTCCGTCTCCTATATCAACGCTTCCGTCTGCGTTGGCAACCACTCTTTTTACTGGAGCTTCCGTGTCGTTAGCAAAAACCCTATGTGATAGCGAGTGGTCTGGACTATTTAATTTATCTGTTCCGACTGGTTGGTTTATTGCCATATATTTTTATATTAGTTTAATTATTTATAATGTAAATGGAGTATATGGGTTTGTCATTTTACTATAAGGACTTGTTGCGTTGCTATACGGACTTGTCATTCTACTATAAGGATAAATCCTAACTACATACTGTAAAGACTTTGTAATACCTTCTGGCTTCACTATCTCATACTTCAACTGTTTGGCAATAGCAGTATTAGATTGTATTTCATAATCAAGTGATTTTGTGTTTGAGTGTTGTATTAAAATACAATATCCAAGTTGTTTAGTAATTGAATAAACAATACTCGCTATCGTATACTTAAGAGATTTTGTTTTATCAGCCTGAGTAATAATATCGTAAACTAATCCTTTAGTTATTGCTGGAAGAATAGTTAATACTTCATATACCAAAGACTTAGTTGAAGAACTCTGAGCTATAATAGAATAACTAAGTCCTTTCTGTATTGCTGAAGGAACTGTAAATATATCGTAATCTAAACTTTTAGTTTTAACATTGGGAGACTTTATACAATACTCTAAAGACTTCTGTATTATATTTCCAATAGTATAAATATAATACTTTAATTCTTTAGTTATATTTTTTGAAATTACTATACTATATACTATATTCTTTTTTATTCCAGCAGGAACATTTACTATTTTATAAGTTAGTTCCTTAGTTAAACCAGTAGGAGTAGTTTCAACTTTGTATACTAATCCTTTTGTCTTGACAATATAATTTATTATGTCATAAACTAATTCCTTAGTTGTTGATGTAGGAATAGTTATTACAGAATAAATTAAACCTTTAGTTATAGCAGAGGGAGTTGTAAAAACATTATAAACTAAACTCTTATTTTTATTTACTGGACTTTTAATATCATAAACTAATCCTTTTTCCAAAGCCGAAGGAACTAATAAAACGCAATAACCCAAAGACTTAGTTATCGCAGTAGGAACTGTGTATATGCTATAAGTTAAACTCTTAGTTTTTATTACTGAAGATTCTATCTTATAAGTTAATTCCTTAGTTAAAGATTTTTGTAAAACAACGTTATAAATTAAACCTTTTGAAGTCTTAGGAACTATCTTAATATCATAAGTTAAAGATATAGTTGTTGGCAATCCGTTATAACTATATTCTCCGTCTGCGTAAGTAATATCGTCTTCGTTATAAGTTCCACCAACCCTTGTTACTACAACAGCATATCTTAATGATTTCGTTATTGCTGGATTAACAGTTAAAACAGAATACGCCAAACTTTTTGTCTTAGCAGAAGGAGTAAAAATAACTGTATACTTAAGACTTTTAGTAATTGATATTGATTTATCTATGGCATATCTTAATGATTTTGTTTCAGCAGAAGGAACAGTTAATATACTATAAATTAACGCTTTTGTTTTTGCCGAAGGAGTTGTAAAAATAGTATATTTTAAAGAAGGAGTTTTTGAACTTTGTAAAATTATACTATAAGCTAAACTCTTTGTAATAGCATTAGGAGTAGTAAAAATATCATAAACTAAACTTTTAGTCTTTGATACTGGAGATTTTATATCATAAACTAAATCTTTAGTTGCTGAAGAACTTAATAAGATATTATAAGATAAACTCTTAGTAACAGCAGAAGGAGTAATTTCTATTGTATATTTTAAAGACTTGGTTTCTGATAAAGAAGTCTTAACACAATAAGCCAAAGATTTTTCTGTAGTAGAAGGAGTTAATAAAACATTATAAGATAAGTTCTTTTCTATTTTTACCTCGCTTTTAGCAATAACATTATAAGATAAATCTTTTTCTTTGACAGAAATGGCTACAACACAGTAAGCCAAGCTCTTCGTCTTAGCAGCGATTGAAACTTCCGTGTAATAAACTTTGACAGTAATATAATCAAAGCTTTTTGACGCTTCTGTGTCATAGGCATTCTTTACATTTAAGCCGAAATTAGCGTCAGAAAAATTACTTGCTATCAAAGTTGCACCCCATTTATCAGTAGCCCCACCAAGTGTTGTGATTGTGCGAGAAGCATAAACTGGTGCTGGACAATTTTTTGAAGCACCTGTTATATAACTTTCATCTGAATAAAGGCGGATTTGCGCATAGTCTAACGAAAGGTCATTAGAGGAATACATATACCCAATAATTACCTCAACTCCGTCTATTGTCGCCCCTGCCGTAACCCCAAGAGCAAATGTGTTATATCTTATCCATTCTGTGCTGTCAGAACGCGACCATAATTGAGCGTAATTGCCGTCTGCGGCATATCCATTTGTTTGGCTTTCTGTCCTTGCCCCGTGCGTTTCGCCTGTTGGTGCTTTTGCACCTGTATCCAACCCAATAAAATACTTTGGGATTTTCCAACCCATTGCAATAAACAGCCAACATAGGTGTATCGGCTTCCAAGTTTCCAGCCAATAAATAAATGGATTTCTACCATTTGGTTTTGTATCGCCTGTGCAGATAATCGGCTTGCCGTTTATTTTAGAAAACTCCCCTGTATAGTAGTGAGCCGAACTGCGTGTTATTTTATAGATTTTCTTTCCTCTTGGCACACCTAAATATGCTCGCCCTAACGAGTTGTTGAAAAGAAGTGCTAAAAGTTTTTCACGCTTTGTTCTCATTTTGTTTTGGTTTTTCCGCAGGCGGCAACTCCGGGTTAAAAGTCCCTAAATTCTCTGAAAGACAACTTGAACTTTTGATTGGGCTACGACTTTTTTACCTGTAATTTCCCAACCTAAATAATAACGTTTATAAGTTATCTTTTCACCTGTCATATTCATTAACTTGCTTTTTGCACTTACTCCTGCTGTAAAACTTTCACGATTTCTTTTAAAGAAGATTAGTTTTTTGTCGCCTAATACTGGTGTGGTTAGTTTTCCTCTGACTTCCATTGGTCCACAATTTAAGAAATCAAACGTTCCATCTTTGAAATTCATTGTAATAATCAAACGTTTTTCTTGATTACTTGTATCAATTTCTTTTCCGTCTTCTCCTAAATACTTTGTTAAGAATCTTATTTTTTTCATATTATCTATCTAATTCAAACTTTACTAAGTCTAAATTATCTTTATTTGTTATTATTATTCT
>Ga0247841_10002113_pt1 | contig 40986 bp, 37 predicted proteins | sample LaCruzMarch2015__2_FD_192410 | JGI IMG/M metagenome (GOLD analysis project Ga0247841, IMG submission 192410) | Freshwater microbial communities from meromictic Lake La Cruz, Castile-La Mancha, Spain - LaCruzMarch2015_18m | ecosystem: Environmental > Aquatic > Freshwater > Lake | place: Spain...
CTGCTCACGCTCCGTACCGCTGACCGCCTCTGGCCGGGGCAACTGGAACATCTCGCGCGCGCTGCACGCGGGGATCATACCCGTCTACATGACGGTCTTCCCCGACAAGCAGGAGATGTTCGATGTTGTACCGCTTGAACTCGAGCCCGAACTGCAGAACCACGTCCCCAACGAGACGATCGAGAGACTGCGGAAGAGCTCGCTCTTCAACCAGCTCTATGACGTGGACGGCTGCAAGCCCGAGGAGTTCGGTCAGCTCATACCCGTCCAGAAGACCCTGGCCGAGTTCTGCGGCAAGTACCGCGACGAGTTCATCCCCTGGTGCGCCAGTTAGCAACTCTGGCGCCCGCAGCCTCCAAGGCCCGCGAGCAATCGCGGGCCTTGTGCCTTTTAAAACACCCCAACCATTGAAAAACTTTTCAAGATATGATAATATTTTCGTGTTACCCTCCTTCGCCAAGGCTACGGAAGGGCAAGTGAAAACTGAAAGATTTAAAAATGAAGACCGATTTACATCCAAAATACAATTCAGCAGCCAAAGTAAGGTGCTCGTGTGGTGCCGAATTTGAGGTTGGCTCAACCAAAGACGAGATCAAAGTTGAAATCTGCTCTAACTGCCACCCACTTTACACCGGAAACAAAAAGTTAGTCGACACTGCAGGGCGAGTTGATCGCTTCAAGGTCAAGATGGAAAAATTCGAAGCTCTCAAGAAGCAAGCAGAGGCCAGAGCTAAAAAAACCAAAGAAAAGACCGAGGGTGTCGAACCAAAAGCAACAAACACCGAGAAACTAGCCGAAATTGAAATTAAACCAGAAGCCGCAACCGAAGAAAAATAGCGAACTTTCGTAAAGACAGCCATTATTTTAGTGGCTGTTTTTGGTACCTATAGATTAAATTATCTATCTTATATACTATTAATATCATGAACGAAAAAATCGAAGAACTAAAGAAAAATTACGAACTTCTCGAAAATACTGAGGATGTAGATTTTCGCGTACTCATAGAAGACGAGATTGCCAAATTGGAAGATGAGATCACACAACACGCGCCTGAAGATAAAAATAATGCGATCGTTGAAATTCGCGCTGGAACAGGTGGGGAGGAATCTGAATTATTTGCCGCCCAACTCGCCAGAATGTATGTAAAATTTGCCGAGCGAAAAGGTTATAAAGTTACAGTCAACGACAATAAACAAACGTCAATCGGCGGCACCAAAGAATTCATCGCAACAATCACCGGCGATGGTGCATACGGTCTTTATAAGTATGAGGCTGGAGTTCATAGAGTTCAGAGAGTTCCTGAGACCGAGAAAAAAGGAAGAATTCACACTTCCGCCGCAACAGTTGCAATACTTCCAGAAATTGAAGAGAAAGAAGTGACCATAAACCCACTTGATCTGAAAATTGATGTTTATCGATCGGGTGGACACGGCGGACAGTCAGTTAATACTACCGACTCGGCGGTTCGAATTACTCATCTTCCTTCCGGATTAGTTGTTACCTGCCAAGATGAGCGGTCACAACTTAAAAACAAAGCCAAAGCAATGACCCATTTGCGATCGCGTCTTTGGCAAGCTAACGAAGACCGCAAGAGACAAGAGCAAAGCGACAAACGCTTAACAATGGTGATGTCTGGCGATAGATCCGATAAAATTAGAACTTATAATTTTCCGCAAGACAGAATCACGGATCATCGGATTCCTAAGTCATGGAACAATATGCAAAAAATTCTCGATGGCGATTTAGAGCCAGTCATCAATGAGCTAAAATCCGTAGAGAGAAAAAGTGAAATTGAAAAACTTCTTACCGACAGCGATTCCGCTTAAAGAACTCGTCAAGAATAGCCCCGTTGGCGAATATGAAACTCGAATTATTCTCGAAGATTTGTTTGGTGTCAAACCAACTGACTTTATTGATGATAAGAATTTCTCGCGTCTTAACAGCTACAAATTCAATAAAATTACGACTAAAATAAGTGCCGGCTACCCGCTACAGTATGCGGTCGGATTTACGTATTTTGCCAATTCAAAAATATTTGTAAATGAAAGTGTGTTAATCCCCCGCCCCGAATCAGAGATGGTTGTAGAGCTAGGCAAAGAGTTTTTGTCAGATCGAATTAACGAAAAAACCACAATCGTTGATGTCGGAACTGGTTCAGGATGCATTATAATTTCGCTAAAAAATAATTTTTTAAATAGGAAAAATTTTGAATTCTTCGGTGTTGACGTTAGCAATAATGCACTGAAAACTGCACAAAAAAACGCCCGAGAAAATAAGGCTGAAATAGAATTTTTAAAGTCTGATTTGCTTTCGAGCTCTAAGTTGCCCAAAAGAATCGATTTAATATTGGCAAATCTGCCCTATGTTGATCTAAGTTTACAAAATCCAGATCTTAAATATGAACCTGAAAATGCGATTTATTGCGCAAATGAGGGATTCCATTTTATTGAGGATCTAATCAGACAGTTACCCAATCGACTCAGTAAAAATGGCCTAGCAGTTTTTGAAGTTGGATATAATCACACGAAAAACATTCAGAGTATTGCAAAAGAGTTTAATCAGCTAAAATTTTCAATTCAAAAAGACCTCAATAACTATCCTAGATACTTATTGGTTCGCTTTAAGAAGGATATGCCGTTAGTTTGACCTTGAGATCTTTTTCGTCAGTGCCTCGCAAAACTCGGATTGTTATCTCTTGGTCCGGAGCGTATTTGCTCAACAGCCCCACCAAAGTCCTGCCATTTTCGATTGTGTCATTATTGATCTTGAGTATTACGTCGCCCTCTTCAATTCCAGCCTTATCGGCAGGTGAATCTTTTTGAACTGCCGGCATATTTCGCGTCGGGTCGCCGACAACGAGCACCCCTCGCACTTCCTTCATACCTTTGATCGCTGCTGTCTTTGAGTCGATCATTTGATATCTAACACCAAGATATGGTCGTACAATTTTGCCGGTCTTAGCTGCAGAATCAACTGCAACCTTCAGCGTGTTGATCGGAATAGCAAATCCCAAGCCCTCGGCAGTAGACTTTGCCGCAGTAGCCGTATTTACGCCAATGACTTGACCCTTAATATTCATCAGCGGTCCGCCCGAGTTACCCTCATTGATCGCTGCATCGATTTGAAGTAAGCCGTCTAAAGTCTCGGATGACGTACCACCTGCGTCAGAAGCTGTGATAGATCTCTCCTTACCGGATAACACACCAACGGTGACGGTATTCTGAAATTCGCCAAGTGCATTTCCTATTGCAATCACTCTCTGGCCAACGTCTAGATCGTCGGAATTTCCAAACTCAACTGTTGGTAGGTTTTTCGCCTCTATCTTTAAGATTGCAAAGTCAGAGATTGGATCGAGCGATAAAACTTTAGCATCGTATTTCTTTCCGTCTTGCGTAATAACTGAATACTTCGCTCCATCAATTCCAGCTACATGCTTGTTGGTAGCAATCAGACCATCTGACGTAACGATAAATCCAGAACCTCCACCTTGCTGATTCTGAGTTGTTGTTTGCTGGCCCCCAAAAAAACTAAAAGGATTTATGACTTGGACGTCTTTGCTAAAAATAACACTAACAACCGCCGGAGAAACCTTCTTAACCGAATCGACAACAACCGAATCTTCTTTGACTGATATATTCTCTACCTTGCCAGTTGCGGCAATCGAGAGAGTACCATTTCCCGATGAAATGCCTAGGGATTTTTGTAAAGTAGGAGAAGTAGCAACTATCGAAATACCTCCGATGCCACCCACAACGCCCGCTAAAAAACTAAGTATTACCAAAAAAGAGATTAGTGCTTTATTGACCTTGGGGTCCATCTTCCTCCTCCAGGTAGTGAAAATTTGACTATTTTCTAGTCTAGTTAAGATTATTAATTTTTCTAAATCTAGCTGCTAATCGAAAGCATCAGCTGGTTAAATTTTGAAAATAAATGCAATTTGTCAAATTTCTACTACCCGGCCTGCTAAATATTATAACAAACTTATTTTTTTAAATCTTTGGCAGATTCATCATCTTCTTCGACTTTATACATCGCGACTATTTTACCAAACTGATAGGCAATGATTGCAGCGAGTAAGGTAACAAAGACAGCATATAAGAGTTGAGACTTAATCGTCTGCCCCGGTGCGATATATTTGCTAATTGCAGACTTAACCAATTCATTCCAAGCAAAAGCAGCCACCAACCCAAAGGCCGAGGTAAGCAATGTAGAAAGTGTCTCTATAAATTGTTTGTTAAATTCTCTAGCCACTCTAGCCTTTTTGGATAATTTTTTCTTTGGCTCTTCGGCGCTCATTTTAATCCCCCAATTAATGCCTCTCGAACATCGTTCGGATTAAGTGGTTGCGGACTTGATTTCATCACCTCGCCAACAAGAAAGCCAATAACCTGCGTCTTGCCCGATCGATACTTTTCGACAGCATCTGAGTTTTTCTCCAAAACCTCACGAATGATTGCATCCAGATTATCGGTGTTATTGCTTAGATTTTGCTTAGAAATTTCAGAGGGTAGACCGTTTGTCTTCAAAGATTCGGCAATTATCGAACGCATGATATTTGATGGAATATTTTGATCAAACAATGGAATGAGATCTTGAAGCTGCTCATCCGACAGGAGGATAACATCTTTTTCGTTAATTAGCGCCTTCGCAATTTTCTTGTTTTTAGTACTATCCTCAGACTTGGTTTTATTAAATACTTCTAAGAGTTTTGGACTTTTGGCGATATGGCCTGCATCAACTGTTTCAACGCCGGACGCCACAAGATCTTGGTTGACTCGCTGCGGCAGCATACCAATCTCTGAGGTCAATTTGTCCAAATCAAACATTTCCCTAACTTTAAATGGAGGAAGGTCTGGCTCTGGAAAATATCGATAATCCTTGGCCTCTTCTTTTTCTCTCAAAGAATATGTTTCCCCAGTTCTCGAATTAAATCCACGTGTAGTTTTAGTTTTCTTATCTGGCCAATTCTCAAAATCAGCTCTGATTCTTTGCTCTTCAAAAGCCAAGGCTTTTTCAACAAATTTGAATGAGTTGAGGTTTTTGATCTCGACAATTGGTGAGCTTTTCGGCTGACTGCTGACTGCTGACTGCTGAGTGCTAATTGAGATATTTGCGTCACATCTCAGGTGTCCCTTTTCCATATCGGCATCAGACACTTTGATCGATCGAAGCAAATCCCTAAGCTGAATCAAGAAAGCTTTAGCTTGAGAGGGAGATTCTAAATCTGGTTCGGTTACAATTTCCGCTAGAGGAGTTGAAGCACGATTCAAATCCACGTATGAAAAAGCAGCGCCTTCGGGATGAACGAGCTTGCCTGCATCCTCTTCCAGATGAACTCTGTTGAACCTAATCGTTTTGCCCTCCACATCCATTGTGCCATTAAGACAAAATGGCTGGTCGTACTGTGAAATCTGATAGCCCTTTGGGAGATCGGGGTAAAAATAATGCTTACGATCAAACTTGGAAATTTCTGGAATCGTACACCCTAGCGCTAGTCCGATCTTCAAAGTTAGCTCGATTGCTTTTTTATTTGCAACAGGCAATGTTCCCGGCATGCCGAGACAAACTGGACACACCCTGGTGTTTGGCGCCTCTTCTTCGATCCTAGTTTTTTCTTCTGACGGTTGATCAATTATAGGTTCGTCCAACGCTACATCTCCGACTTCGTATTTGTCGAGGAGTTTTAAAAAAATGTCTTTTTTTATTTTAATCCCAGCGGTCGCAATTCCAGCATTAAAAGACAATAGATCATTTTCTAGTAGTTTGTTATCGACTACCTTTTTCACGCCATCAATTAATGGCGGAACTAAGCCCACAACACACTTCGTCGACCCCAAGACCTCATCGGGCGTCGCCATCCTCAGCGTAGAACATGATAAAGTTTCTTTTGCTTTATTTTCATCGAGCTTCCTGTCGCCGGGCAAAACAAATATAACCGGCTCATCGTCACACATATAAACCAGCGCTTTTGCAATCTGGCTAACACTTACACCGCGAGCTTTCGCAGAATTTATAGGCCTGGTTACATATTCATGCTCAACAAATTCAAAGTCGACGGCTTTTTTTTCTAGATAATCTTTTACCCATGCATTTTTGATTGGATAATTCGGACATGCACAAAACATTTTACTCTTGGTTTTGAGCTGAGTATGAATCTCTAACCCAATAATAGTTTTAAATTCAGCCATTTTTAAAAGCTCCTAGCGCTTCAAGATAATTTCGCATTTTAGAAATTGCATCTCTCGAACTGTATTCATTCACGTGTCGATCCATCTCGTGAACTAATTCATTTCTCACCTTGTGCGCGTCCCACATACTTTGATAAACATTTCTTGAAACCAATTTTTCTGTTTGCCTGAGCCTATCCGCCATACTTGCGCCCTGTAAACCAGCCCGACGTAAAACCGTATCAACTAATTTGTCAGCCTCGATAACCGCCATCTTGGGGTCCATTTGCTCAATCTCATTCCATCGACTAGAAATCTCACCATGCGCCAGAACAGCAAATGAACTTTTAGAGAAAATCTTCTCTATCAAAAGTCCTATTCCTTTTTCTAGAAATGACAGAAAGTTTGGGCCCGTCTGATTTTGGTTTTTTTTCATAGCTGTGGCTTTTTATTTAAGTTCAAGGCTTGTTCGATTGTATAAGCTGTATCAAAAATAATCTGCTCGCCAAGCATTGGCGCAATCAGCTGAAGACCAACCGGAAGATCTTTGCCATCACGCTTTACAAATCCAACTGGTAATGACATTGCGGGAACTCCAGCAGGGTTGATTGGGGCAGTAAAAATATCCGATAAATACATCTGCACAGGGTCGTCTGTCTTTTCTCCAATTTTAAATGCAGGCGTCGGCGACACCGGACCCAAGATAACATCGACTTTCTCAAAAGCTTTTTCAAAATCCTTGATTACCAGAGTTCGAAGCTTCATCGCCTTCCTATAATAAGCATCATAATATCCCGCCGATAAAACATATGAACCAAGCATTATTCTTCGTTTCGCCTCACTGCCGAACCCAGTCCCGCGAGAGTTGAAATAAACATCTTCTAGAGTTTGATTTGAGTCGTCTCGCAAAGTTGAATAACCAAAACGAATGCCATCATATTTGGCAAGATTGGAGCTCACTTCTGCTGGCTGGATTATGTAATATAGCGATATTGCATAATCGGTCGAAGGAAGAGAAATATCAACAATTTCAGCGCCAGCATCTTTTAGGATCTCGATTGATTTGTTGATTTCTTCCAATACATCCTTGTCGGTACCTTCGGCAAAATATTCCTTAGGAATACCGACTCTAATCTTCGTCACTTTTTTAATTAATTCAGAATACTTAGGTACTTCGACATCCAGAGTCGTTGAGTCCAATTCATCTTTGCCTGCAATTGCCTCTAATACCATTGCGCTATCTTTGACAGATTTAACAATCGGCCCGACAACGTCAAGTGAAGAAGCCATAGCCACAACTCCATATCTAGAAACACGACCGTACGTAGGCTTTAGCCCAACTACACCGCAGAGGCTAGCTGGTTGCCGAATTGACCCACCCGTATCTGTTCCAATTGCACCAATACACTCATCAGCCGATGTTGCTGCAGCTGACCCGCCCGATGAACCACCGGGAATTTTTTCTAAATCCCATGGATTTTTTGTTACAAAAAAGTCCGAATTTTCCGTCGATGAACCGTGAGCAAAAGCGTCGCAGTTAGTTTTGCCAATTATTACAGCCCCAGCCTTTTTCAATTTATTAGCAACGGTTGAGTCGTATGGCGGAACAAAACCTTTTAAAATGTTCGATGAGGCAGTCGTTTCACAGCCTTTGAGGCAAATTAGGTCTTTCAAACAGATTGGGATTCCATCCAGCGGACCGAGAGTTTTGCCACTAGCCCGACGTTCGTCGGACATTTTGGCTTGCTCAGTGGATTCGTCTTTTAAAACTTTTAGGTATGCCTTGATCTTGCCGTCGATATTTTCGATTCGTTCCAAAACAGAATTAGTCAAGTCTAAAGATGTAATCTTGCCGGATGCGAGTTGGGTGCTGGCTTCTTCGATTGTTAATTCGTATAAATTCATTTCCCTTCGATAACCTTTGGAACAATAATTTTTGTACATTCACGACGAGGAGTATTTGCGAGTAAATCGTTCGACGAATCTGGCCTTAGGTCATTATTATATTCGATTTCATCTTCACGCGTAATATTTTTAAGACCACTAACCTGAGAAGTTTCCTCTATGTTGTCGACGTTAATATTTTTTACTTCGTCAAAAAGCTCGAGGACGTTTTCCATTTGCAACTTAAATTTATCAACCTGCTCATCGGTTAATTTTAAACGCGCCAATTTTGAAACACCTAAAACATCATCTTTTGAAAGCATATCGACTCCATGTCGTTCCGAACTTGATTCGGAATCTTTACCTTGAGATTATTTTAGCATTTCAGGAGTAAATCGGCAAGAGAGGAGCACCGGATTAGTTCTAAAAATTCTTTTCAGTTAAAATTTTTACGCCAATTTTTTCGTCCGCTCACCAGAGCAAGCCCGGTGCGGGACTCCGCTGCAGCCGCAGACAACTTTTATTTCAGCAAATTGATAAACTCATCTTCGGACATGATTTTCACCCCAAATCGCTTCGCCTTCTCAAGTTTGCTTCCAGGATTTTCGCCTACAACGAGAAAATCGGTTTTGGAAGACACAGATGAGCCAATTGTCCCGCCAGACTCAATAATTTTCTTGTGAGCCTCGTCACGTGTCATCGACTCTAAGGTTCCAGTTACTATAAATGTTTGTCCGTTAAAAATGTTTTTTTTAACAGGAGAGTGGTAATTTTTTACTTTGACCCCGCGATCAATCATGTTATCAATCAAAAGCTGGTTCTTTTCATCGGTAAGAAATTCGATAATTGACTGCGAAACTTTCTCGCCTATCCCATACATTCTGTCTAGCTCTTCTTTCTGGAGCTTTCTAAAAACCTCAAGTGAGGCAAACTGTCTAGCAATATCTGTCGCCATTTGCTCACCAACATGGCGAATCCCTAGCGAGTATATGAATCGATCAAGCTCAATTTCTTTAGCATTATTTATCGACACAATTAAATTTTGCGCGGATCGTTCAGCAAATCTTTCCAGAGGTTCGAGATCGCCCACTTTAAGATCAAAAATATCCGAGGCGTCCCGCACTATGCCTACACCCACCAGCTGCTGCATGATTTTTGGTCCGAGACCGTCAATTTCAAATGCACCTTTTGAGACAAAATGGTTTAAAGCTCGCAAAACTCTTGTCGAGCAATTTTTGTCTGCACAATAATGGTCGACTTCCCCTGCTCTTTTCACAACTGGACCGCCACAAATCGGACAAATTTTCGGCATGTAAAACTTTGTTGCATTTTCTGGTCGCAAGTTTTTTATTGGCTCGACAACCTCGGGGATTACATCGCCTGCTTTTCTAATCACAACCGTATCGCCAATCCGTATATCTTTGCGAGTGATTTCTTCTTCATTATGAAGAGTTGCCCGAGATACAGTTGAACCAGCAACAATAGTTGGATCCAAAATCGCCACTGGGGTTAATTTTCCTGTTCTTCCGACCTGAACGATAATATCTTTTAAAACACTGGTTGCCTCTTCGGCCGCAAATTTAAATGCGATCTGTCCGCGTGGTGCTTTTCCAACAACCCCGAGCTGAATAAATAATTTCTTGTCATTTACGCCAACCACCACCCCGTCAATCTGATAAGGAAGTACGCCTCGTTTTTTCTCTAATTCATGATAAAAGCTGACTACATCTTCTGCGGTTTTAACAACTTTCGATAAATTGAAATTTGCATTAAAACCCAGTTTTTCCGCCAGCTCATGCTCTTTAGAATGATTATCCAGATGCAGGTTTGTTGTTATCGAATACATCATAAACTTCAATCGTCTAGATGCCGCGATCGAAGGATCGAGTTGACGAATCGATCCGGCTGCCAGATTACGAGGATTGGCAAAAATCTGTGCACCTTTTCTTTTCTGCTCGATATTTATTTTTTCGAAATCTACTTTGTCCAGATAAACCTCTCCTCGGATCTCAAGATTGCCATTGTTAAAACTTTCAAAATTCTTGAGTTTAAGGGGAATAGAATCAATCGTCTTGAGATTGTTTGTTACATCTTCGCCAATCTTGCCATCACCTCTAGTAGCTCCTGAAATAAAAACGCCTTCTTCATAAACAAGATTCACCGCTAGTCCATCCATTTTGACTTCGCAGAAGAAACCAGAATCTTTGATTTTAGATTCGCCAACCAGTTTCGAAATTCTCTTCTGCCATTCAGCAAATTCTTCAGCCGTGAACACATCATTGAGAGAAAGCATCGGAATTTTATGCGTTACTTTCACAAACTTGTCCAAGGCCTTGCCACCAACACGCTGAGTTGGTGAGTCAGGTGTTTGAAATTCTGGAAATTCTTCTTCTAACTTTGATAGCTCATGTTTTAAAGAATCATCTACCGCGTCCGAGACACGTGGTTTGTCTAGCACATGATAAGCATATCGATTTGCATCGATTTCTTTTTTTAAGGCCTCAATTCTCTTCTTGGCTTCGTCTTTTTCCACGACTTCATTGTGCCAAAAAGCGTTGACAATTGGAAGGGGATATGGTATATTATTCCCTCGTTGACCAAGCTTGTGCAGCGCGCCGCGCCGGAGATGCATGGGCGGAATGCCAGCCACAAGCGTTGAGGAATCAAATAGGACTCAATGGGTCGACGACAAAGGGCCGCCAGAGATGGCGGCCCGTTTGCTATATACGGACGATTTTCGATAATAAATTGACAAAAGAAAGCCAGAGGTGTTGAATGATGGTATCAGGGAGGGTGAGGCGACTTCGCACCAAGGTTCGCGGCTGTCACGTGAATGTTGCCAGCGTCGCTGTCCGCCTCACCCTCCCTCCCCCAACGAATCAGGCCCCACCAGTGTGGGGCCTTCTCGATTCAGGATCTATTTTTTTACATTTCAACTTTTGGAGCAACTTCAATCGCCTCTTTTTGGGAGGGATCAACTTCGAATAGTACTTTTTAGCAAACTTAAACATATTTGCAATGATATTCGTCGGGAATGATTCTATCTTAATATTTAGCTCTCTGACGTTGGCATTGTAGAATCTCCTAGAAGCCTCGATCTTATTTTCGGTGTCGGTTAAGTCTTCCTGCAATTTCATGAAATTATCACTTGCCTTGAGATTTGGATAGCTTTCGGCAACTGCAAAAATCGATTTGAGTGATTGGGAGAGTTCGTTCTCAGCTTTTTCCTTAGCCTTGATGTCCTTTGCATCAATTGCATTGGCTCGAGCTTCGGTCACTTTTTCAAAAACCGATGTTTCGTGCTTGGCATATCCCTTAACGGCGTTGACAAGATTTGGAATCAGATCGTATCTTCTTTTGAGTTGAACCGTAATATCTGACCAAGCCTCCTCTGTCCTGTTCTTGAGAGAAATTAATGAGTTATAAGCGATAATTAGATACAAGATCACAACCGCCAGTATAATGTAAACAATAATCATATTATCTCCTATTTTAAGTTTTAATTTTTAAAATAAATCAGATGATTCACCAATGTCGGACGAAACTGCGCTTGGGGTAGCCGTTGCCATCGTCGCTGCAGAAACGCCAGACGATCCCGATGAGGTCGCGCTACTAACCACCGAAGGGCTCACTGCAGCTGAAGTAGTTGCTACATCAGTGCTCTGAGTTACCCGATACAAAGCGACACCATCCTCCATTGATACACCCGGATCACTTTGGTTGTCAAGTACGGCCGTTAGTGTAAAGCTTGTACCGTCCGATTTATATTGATAAAAACGGTTTGTATCGGAATCCGCAGGCAATTTGCTCAAGTAGTTTGGAACTAACTCAACTTCGACAACATTACCCGATTGGTTCAGCTTGATAAAATCTGCGGCTATGGGATATTTACCATTTGCGGAATACAAATTTAGTAGCGCTTGTTGAATGGTCATAAGGTCAGCTTTTCTAGCCGTATCACCACTAAGGGCAACCGCAGTATCCATCACTGTCGCACCGCTCAGATCGTCTTGGCTCGAGAGCGAGCTATTTGATGAGAAAAAATATGTCTTTGCAACATAATAAATACCACCGAGTATAGCAGCTACCAAGACAACGATCAGGACTAACTTAACTATATTTTTGTTGGATGCAGGTTTTTTGTTAAAAACATCTGCCGCCACTGACTGCTCGGGCGAATCAGTCATAGGGGAGCTTGCTGAGGTTAGAGAATCTATTCCGGCCGATGAAACTGGTGCCTGTGCAACTGAAGGAACTTGAGCAGACGCCATGGGTGGTTGGTCTAACTCTGGCGTAGGCGACACTTGTTCAGCAACAGATACCTGTGACTCCATGGAGGCTGCATCCTGAACTATCGGCTGATTTAATTCCTGAGGCAGTTCGGTTAGCGCGGGTGTTGTTTCAGCTGATGAGACAGGTGGAAATGGTGAAGATGTGGCCAAATCAGATGGGGTTGGATTTTCCGGCACGCTTTGAGTGACCGGAGCGTCTAGAGGCGTAGCGGAATCTGCGACAGGTGGCTCAGTAAGGTCGATTTTTGGCTCATCGGAAACCGGTGGGGTTAGAGATGCGGCATCTGGCATTTCGGCTTCGGAGGTAGCTGGAGAACTAGCTGATTTACCGTCAAGTATGCTTTGTAAAAACTCATCTGTATCTGGCGCTTCTGATGGCTCTTCGACAGCAGCGCTTTCTTCGGCTGCAGGTGGAACATTTAAAGAGCTAGAATCGCCCAGTGATGGTGCGGATGAGGGTTGAGAGCTTGGTATTAAAGATTCGGATGCTTGAGGTGTTGATAGCTCTGGAGTTGGCATATTCGTTGGATCCGGAGCACCTGCTGGGATTGGACTATCTGCTGAAGCAGCAGGACTTGCTGACGCAGGAGCTTCGACAGGAGATGAAGGAAGTGGGTTTGGAGTGAGAGACGGAGTAGTATCTGGCGTAGGTTCGACAGATTCTTGAGCAGGTTCGCTAGGTGCCTGATCAGCAAAAGACGATCCGCCGATATCGGCAGGAATTGCGGTACTAGGATTAGCCAGATTGTCTTGCGTAACAGGTGGCTCTGGTGCCAAGGTTGATTGAGCTCCAATAGCTTCGCTCTGCTGACTAGCTACAGGAGGCTCAATTACAGCCTCTTCGAGCGGCGATTTTGCTGGGGTTGTTGATAAAGAAGCGTCTCCAAGACTAGATCCTCCGATCGGTTGACTCGTCGGATTATTCACTAAATTCAAATTGTCGGCCATTAGCCCTCCTTAGACTAATAATACCACAACTGGCTTCAAAAAGGTCAATTGTTCAGCTGTTTGAGAGCCTCTTTTAGAACTGGATCATTATTATCAAAAATTGAGTTGGGATTGTCTTCAACCTTCGTATCTGGCTCTATGCCATCTTTATCAATATTTGTTCCGGAAGGCGTTAACCATTTTGCTACAGTAATCTTCACAGAAGATCCGCCGCCCAGATCGCTCAATTCTTGAACAGTACCCTTTCCAAACGTTTTTGTGCCGATAACTTTAGCTCGCTTTAAGTCCTTCATCGCACCTGCAAATATTTCCGAAGCGGAAGCCGAACCATCATTAACCAGCACGACTAGCTTCACATTTTGCCACCCACGTTCAGATTTCGTCTTATGCTCGATTTTTCCGTTCCTACTTTCCTCCACAACAGCAATTGATCCTTTTTGTAAAAAGTATTCTTCCATTTCAATCGCGCTATCTAAAAGTCCTCCAGGATTATTCCTAAGATCAAGTACGACTTTGTTGATATTTTTTTCTTTGGCTCTGATAACAGCAGCGTCAAAATCAGCCATTGTCTGCGTACCAAATTCAGACACTGTGATAACTACGGCATCATTTACAAAACTTTCTTCAATCGTTGTAACATTAATTTTCTCTCTAGTTAGCTCCAGCTCCTTAATTGCAGAATCCGCTGACTTTTGAACAGTCAATTTAACCTTTGTGCCAGCAGCTCCCCTAATCTTAGAGACTACTAAATCGAGAAGCTGATTATCGGTTACAAATTCATCCACTTTTAATATCTTGTCGCCCGCCCTTATGCCGGCTTTAAAGGCAGGAGATCCTTCGATTGGAGCTATTACAGTCGGCAAGTTGTCCTTAAACCCGAGCTTCATACCAACACCTTCTAAATTGCCAGAGAGTTCATCTTGGAATTGCTTGGAAATTTCGGGTGGTAAGAAAACTGTATATGGGTCATTAAGCGACGAATAACCCCCTGCGATTGCGCCGTAAAGATATTTTTGCGGATCAATCGAGCCATTGTAAACATTTTTTAGCTTACTGTACGCATCCCAAAAAATTTTAAAATCTATCGACTCAAGTTTTTGAGAATTTTGATTTTTATAACTGTGTTCTCCCCATGCAAAACCTAACGCAACAGAGATTGCGACTGTTATAACCAACGAAAAAGAAAAAAGAACCTTAGTCCGTTTGTTAATACTCATCCTTGAAATAATAGCAAATTATCGAAGACAAACAAACCCATCAATTAAAAAAATTCTTGAAAAGCATCGCAATAGTCACTGGACCTACACCACCCGGTACGGGAGCGAGATTAATATTACTAGCCGGAGTCACTTCCACATCTCCTTTGATCACGCCGTCTTCTGAGACAGTACTGGCATCAATAACAACTGTACCGGATTTGAAGTTTTCCTCTTTCAAGCCAAGACTAGCGCCAGTCGCCAGCACAACAATATCAGCCTCTCTGATCTTCTCGTAGTACGAACTTGAATCTTTGTTGAGAATCTCTGATTCAAAACCCAAAGCTTGCCAGTATTTGCGCAATGGTTGGCCAACCAAAAAACCTTCGCCGACAATCAGGATCTTCTTGTTGGTTTTAGAAATTTGATAGAAATTTAAAATCTCCTCGATTGCGAGAACCGTGGGAGGAAAATATACAAAATCGGGTCGGTTAACGATATATGCAAATCCGTCAATGTCCTTTTTTGGGGCGATGACTCGAGCTGCTTGTTCACGACTAAAGCCGTCAGGAAGCGGTATTTGTATCATTATCGACCTAACGCCAGAATCAGCATTAAGTTCACGGATTTTGTCGTCAAGCTCTACGGGATTTTTATCGCCAACACTTATAACTTCGAGTTCGACACCCATTTTTTGGGCAATCTTTGATTTTTTTTCAATATAATACGAGCTTACCGGATCGTTACCGACTTGAATCGCTACGAATTTACCACGAGGTTTTTCTTGAAGCTCTAAGGCATCAAATACTTTTTGTGCTACAGGTTTTCCTTTTAGAATCATGGTTTAAAAATTAGCATAAAGCTTGCACCTAATCAATTAGAAAACTCCTCTACAACAATAATCTCGTTGGGAGCAACGTTGACAACTGCGATTCCAATCTTTCTGAAAATTGGGGATACGATATTTTCTTTATGCGAAGCGCTCACAAGCATTGCCTCACTGGCCCTTTCAACGGTCGGGGCTATTGCCAGATTTTCACCAAAATAATCAAACCCTATCTGTAGATCTCTGGCTCTTTGAGACGGAGTACTACCTTTAAAATCAATATGAGAAAATCGTCGCGCTTTAATAATCTCGCTTGCATATTTTAAGGCTAGCTCGTTCAATTCGCTCGATCCAGACAATTCAGCAACGCCGTTTTCTGATCGTATCTGATTCAAAATATTAAGCATTCTTGATTCAAGCAGTGGGCTCGTGCTCAAAAATTTGAAATTCTCCGGCAGAATAATCACCTCTGTACTTGTACCCGGAGTCAAAATTTGCCCTGCAGTATTTTTTATTGCACTTGGCAAAGTATCGAGTAAAAACTGGTTTTTACATCCAACACAAACCAATGAATTTTTCAATTTGATTTGTGAATCCTGAGAACTCAAGAATGCCGGTAAACTTATACAAACCACATTCAATACTGAATATGCTGTTATAACCGAAAATATCACGACAAATAAAAACTTAATCACTCTGTTAGGTGATTCTTTTTTGCTTGGCAGATAAGACAACGCAGAGAACAACACTCCCCAGATAAAAATGAAAAGTAAAATATAGATCATTGCCGGAGAGTAAATGTTTTCTTTCCAGCCAATCTTTTCAAATCCACTGACTGCCGGATCTTCGAGAAACCGAATTAAAATCGCCGACAGCGCACTCGATATCGACGCAATAACAATATTGAACCTACTTGTAAAAGCAAAAATTGCAACGCAAAGAACTAGAACGGATATGGCTACTAAACTAAATTCATTCACAATTTTATTTTAGCTGGCCGCTTAAGATGAAGCAAATTAATTGCTTTTAGATTTGCGGTAATCATCGATTGCCGCCCTAAGTCCCTGATCGCCCAAGATAGAGCAATGGATTTTACGCTTTGGTAAACCACCAAGCGCCTCGATTATATCGTTAGCTGTAATATTGTATGCATCGCCAATCATCATTCCCGTCGTCATCTCGGACAAAATACTGGTTGAGGCAATAGCCGAAGCGCAACCAAAGGTTTTCCATTTAAAATCAATAATCTTATCATTCTCGATTTTTAGCCAAATCTTCATGATATCTCCGCATGCCAATGCTCCTACCTCACCATACGCATTAAACTCTTTGTGGTTTATACCATCCCTCATGACATTTCGGGGTGCAAAAAAATGATCTTCGACTATTTTCGAATAAAGCCAACCTTCGCCCTTCAAATCGATTACATCTTTTTTATTCATACTGCTGACATTTCTCTTAATTTTTCAACTGAGTCTTTAAATTCCTTAAGGAATATATCAAGTTCAGCCCTTGTGGTAAAGCGTCCGAGTGTGATTCGTAAACTCGAATGAGCTGTTTCGTCATCTGCTATCGAGGTAATAACCCTCGAAGGCTCTAGGGATTTCGATGAACAAGCTGACCCTGTCGCAATCTCAACACCCTTGCGATCAAGGTACAAAACAACTGATTCGCCCTCGACGCCACCTACAGAGATGTTGATATTGTTTGGCAAACGGTTAGTTGATCCGTTTAGCTTAACATTCTTAAATTTTAGGAGGTGCTTGATTAAATAATCCCTTAGTTTTTGCTCTTTTTTGGCGTCATTCTCGGAAATAATTGAGACTGCTTTACCCAAACCAACGATCGATGGAACATTCTCGGTTCCAGCCCTTAAATCCATCTCTTGAGAACCACCAAGAATCATCGGGGCAATTTTGATTCCTTGTCTAATATATAAAACTCCAATCCCCTTTGGCGCATAAATCTTGGAGCCGTTAAAAGTTAGGAGATCGATGCCAAGGTCTACAACGTTCATGTCAAGGTATCCGGCCGCTTGGCAGGCGTCGGTATGGAAAATTATCGGGACGATAATTTTCAATTTTTCATTTTTTATTTTTAATTTTCTATTTTTTCGCTCACGTTCAATAACTTTCGCAATTTCGGCTATAGGTTGAATTGTTCCGATTTCGTTGTTGGCGTACATAATCGAAACTAAAAGAGTATCGCATTGCAAAGCATCTTTAACTTGCTTGACCGAAATTATTCCCGATTTATCTGGCTTTAGATAAGAAACATCAAAACCCTGCTTCTCGAGCTCCTTTATCGGCTCCAGAACCGCAGGATGCTCGATCACGGATGTAATGATATGGCCCTTCTTGAATTTTTTTAAGCAACCAAAAATTGCCATATTATCAGATTCGGTTCCTCCTGAGGTAAAAACTACTTCATCAGCGCTACAGTTGAGAAACTTTGCAATAGAATTTCTGGATTTTTCGATGGCTTGTTTGGTCTTTTGAGCGCCGGAATATAGAGCTGAAGCGTTTTCGAAATCATCAGAAAAATAAGGCTTCATAGCCTCAAAAACCCTCTTGTCGACAGGCGTAGTCGACGCGTAGTCAAGATAAATTCGTTTCATAAAGTCTTAGCTGATTCCTAATTCCTTATTCATTATTCCTAATTCGTCACCTTTATTTTTTATCCAGAATATCTAAAACCCTGTCGAGCTTTTCGGAAAGCTCAAACGTGGTCGTATTGGGCTTTTCGTCTTTCTTCGGCGTAATTATTGCAATAGGTCGTGAATATCTCATGACCTCATAGCTCTCCCCCTCCTCAACATTCTTCATGATGCGCGAAATCTGCGCTTGAAGTTGATTGATATTGATTGTTCTCACAAAAAATCTCCACCCCAACCTTATTAATTTCTAATTTACATAACATTGTACATAACATTTTCATTTTGTCAACACTCTCGCATCGACTTGTTGACTATCAACTCTGCTTCTGTTATTTTTATTTCTTCAGTAAAGACGTGAATCTTGACAATCCAAGAGGTGACTCCATGTTTGCCGTTATTCTAGCGCTCGTTGGCGCGGCGGTGTATGTGGGGAGTTTCCTCTATTACATGGCGCTGCAGATCAAGGGTGGGATCAAACCCGCCTTCTCGACCTGGGCGATCTGGGCTCTGCTTACGATCGCAAATGTCGTCACTTACCGATCAGTAAGCAAAGAGTGGACCGAGTCGTTGAACGTTTACGCCTCGGTCGCCATGAACTGCGGAGTCTTTCTCATCGCTCTTGGATCACGTCGATTCAAGAGACTCGAGAAGATCGACTACATTATTATGGCCGGAGCGTTAGTTAGCTTGGTGCTCTACGTCGTCACCCCACCCGGACCGATCCCCAACCTCATCGTCTGTGCCCTCGTATATGTCTCCATCTTGCCGACTGTCGATGGACTGAAGATGGGAACTGGCAAAGAAGAAGACCTCCCATGGCTTCTCTTCACTGTCAGCTACCTCTTCTTCATCGCAGTAATCCTCGTTCGCCACCACGTCGGCTGGAGCATCGTTTTTCAGGCAGTCGGCATCATTGCCAACGGCCACGTCTGGTACGCCAATCGGCTTCGGCCGAGATAGGAGTCAAGCCCATGGGTGGTAAGAGCAACCACGGCCGCACCCCGAAGGCCCGTGCTAACGGTAAGATCACGCAAAAGACGAATCCGACGAAGAAAGCGCTCAGGGGAAAGAGGGTGAGGTCTAAGCCACAAGCCAGGAACGTGACTGAGAGAGTATGGTGGGGCTCTTAGGCATTCCGTCACACTCGCCGTGACCCTCGGCGAGACCAATCACGTCCCACCGACCGTTACATCACTACCGGCCCGCATGGTTCTCCATGCGGGCCGTTTCGTTTTTAAAATATATAAACTTAATAGCAAAATATCACCGTTTTGCCGTTCTCAAACAACTTACGCAGGCCAATTAGCATGGTTCCCGACGTCGAGTCGGGATAATTGGCCGAGTATGTAGATAGCGATTTGCGGCTGGGCAAATCGACTATCGGTGTTTGAAATGGCAAAACAAAAAGAGGTCTTGTGAAAAATTGGTTCTATTGAGAACTATAAACTAAAAAAATCTATTGCATTTTTTGTTGTCTGCTCTGCAACCTGCTCGAGTTCTAAGCCCTTAATTAGGGCGATTTTTTTTGCCACCTCAACGACAAATTTAGGTTCATTTATTTTAACACCCCCTGCTCGTAAAGGTTCCGGAACATTATAGGGAGCATCGGTTTCAATCATAATATTTTCGATTGGGGTACGCTCTATCGCCTTTTTAATCTTTTTATTGCCATATGTAATGTTTCCGGTAAATGAAAGCATGAAGCCACGTTCAACGGCCCATTTTGCCATGTTGTGATCGGTTGAGAAACAATGCAAGACAGCTTTTTTTAGATCGGGATATTGCTCGATTATTTCCATGACTACTTGGTCCGCATTGCGATTATGTACAATCAGTGGGAGATTTCTCGAAATCGCTAATTCAATATGTTTCTTAAATAATTCAATTTGTTCCTTTTCGGTCTTTCGCTCTATATCATGAAAAAAATCTATACCGCTTTCACCTATCGCAACCGTTTCTTTCTCTTCGGCTAATTGTTCGATAATTGCAAAATCTACCCTGTCAGTATGCACAGCGTGGATACCGGGAGCAATTCGCGCAAAATCTGGATATTTTTTATTAATCTCTCTGGCAACCTCCAGAGCTTTGATGGAAGTTTGTGGATCCGACCCCGGAATAATAATATTTTTTAGAGAAGCTTCGTTAGCCCGCTCAGCCACATCCAAAAAACTCTCCGAAAAAGCCTTGAAGTTCAGATGGGCATGAGTATCAATCAGATGCATACTAATTGGTCGAGGTCTGGGTGGGCATCGTGGGAACAGGTGGGATTATCACTTCGGTAGAGCCAGTCGCTGTCGCTGAAGGTGTCGCAGTGATCCTGCCATAGCCCATCGAACTAGCTCTTTGAGATGTTCTTCGTAGATATATCCAGTAATAGCTATTTTTAGGCAATTTCGAAATCGTAGTAGCTGAATCCGTACCCGTTAACTCCTTGACAGACTTTGCGAAGTTGATGTTGTTTTGATTAACAACAACATAGATCTTCAAGCTTGCAGTATGTTTATCAGCGGCTACTGCCTGAGTTCCCGATAGTTGCGACTTGTCGGCATAAGTAATTTTTATCTTGGACAAAAGCTGATCTTTGGTCAGAGCATTACCGGCCCAGTATAAAAGATGATATCCGCGTCCAAAAACGCTAGTATCGACTTTGCTGGCTGCGACTGAAGCCTTATCCAGAGTAACCGCAACTGCCTTCCCCGTGGGATTGTATGCATAATAACCCAGTGGAGTGCGAGGATAAAGCGAGATTTTTTGACCAGCTACAAGTTGTGGACAAGCCGTATTTGCCGTGGGAGTGCAGCTAGTGTTTGGCTCAACATTACCCGGAAAAATCGTCCAGCTTGTTGTTGGATAATTTGGATCATTGAAGCTGTAAAGTAAAACTCCTGAACTTTCTAACTTTGCAAGGGAATAGCTAGCAAATGAACTTGCGCTTACCATGCTCCAGCCTGCCGGAAAAGTAAATTGACCAGGGCTTGCAGGATCTCCCGGCGTTGGTGGCACTGCTGTGGTATTTGGATCATTAGGCTCTGGCGGTGTCACATCCGTTGGTTCTGCGGGAGTTGGCGGAGTTAGGGTGTCGGCAGAAATACCTGCATTTCTTATATATAACGCGAAAGTTCCAGCAGCTACAATTACAGCACACAATATAACCAAGCCAATATAACTCTTTTTACGCTCTGGTTTGAGAACTTTATCTTCCATGTGAGGATCAAGACCCATTACTAACCCCCTCCAAATTTTTTAATCACAAAAACGCTTTAAATTAAGTATAGCAAATGAATTGATGCAAGCAACAAGAGGTCTATTACGAAGCGGTTGCCGAGGTGGGAATCTGCGGAACTGGAGGTAAAATATCTTCACTCGTTTGTGAATTATCAACCGCAGGTGTAGGAGTGGCTCCGTCCTCTTCGTCTATTGTTTGATTAAGCAAAGCCGTAGTTGGATCATTATATGCACTGACCCTGTCCTTGGTGCGCCTGAAATAAACCCAATAATAACCATTTTTAGGTAACTTACTAATTGTAGTATCGGAGTCAACTCCAGTTAACTCCTTCACAGACTTATCAAATTCAATATCATGCTCGTCAGTCACAACATAAATTTTTACACTTGCACGATGGTTAGACTCAGACATAGCCTCGGCCGCTGTCATAACCGTATCGTTTGAATATGTTATTTTTATTTGTGCTAGTAATTCTTCCCTAGTAACTGAATTCTGATCGCCCCATGAGAAAAGATGCCATCCTCGTCCAAACACTTTTGCTCCACTCGGACTTGTTGAAGCAGCAATGGTTACCGTTTTAGCATCTGCGGGATTATAGACATAATAACCCAACGGAGAGACTGGCTTTAGGGCAATTTTTGTCTTTCCGCTTTTTGATAAACCAGGGAATATCGTCCATTTGGTAGTGGGATAGTAAGGATCGTTGAAGCTATATAGCAAAACTCCACTATTTGTAAGCTCGGTTAAATTTCTTGATCTCAATTGCATGCCAGATATCATGCTCCAACCCGCAGGGAAAGAAAATTCTGCTGGTTGAGTTGGATCATCGGGTGATACAGGATTAGTCGCTGGATCCAGTGGTGCAGGCGGACTGATCTCACTCGGCTCTGCGGGAGTTGGAGGTTCGGAATCTGCCGAAATAATTGCTTGGTTGCCCGCATAGAGGCCGCTAAGGGTCAGAACTAGGCCCGCAACTACAAGAGTAGTTGCCAAAGCTATCTGTTTTGTTCGAGGCCTTTTGCCTTGAGAATCGATCACTTGACACCTCCAAGATAAATAGTGGGAGCGAGAGATATATCACTCACCAGAACAGTAAACTGTTGATTTGGTTCAATCTGCGCCATATCGATTCCGAGGACTTTTCGTCCCTCAAAAAGATATGCGCTCTCAATAATGCCGCGTCCCTTCGCTTCTGCGATAGAAATTAAACTTCCATTTATTCCGAAAATTTCAGTATCTTGATCAATCGTTTGAGCAGCAACAAATTGATTTTCACCAAACTTCAATGCAAGAAAATTCGGATTTTGGTCAGAGTATTCACTCAGAGTACTCGCCTCTATTGTTGACATATTTTTCAATATCAGCCCAACGGAAAAAACCGCGACAAACAAAAACGAGAGGGCGATAAGTGAATTTGCTGAACTTTTTCTTTTCATTTTACATTGATGAGCGATTCCTTAACAGCAGGTATGCCCAAAACCCCTCTATAATTATCAAAATATGCTTCTATCTTGTACTTGCCCAAAGTATCGCTCGGAATCTTCCATGTATAATTATAGTTTATTTTAGCATTTGATTGAAGGGGCGTCATTGTAGGCCAATTTAAGCAAGCCCTACCAAGCATATCGTTGCGGATCACTTTTCCACCTTGATCCGTTACTTTTATACCATAAGAGCAAGGATCAACAATGCCTGGAGCAACAACATTATGCGAAGTACCGTCCAGATTAACCACCATAAAACTCAGATTAACATTTTGCCCAGCTTGATAAGTATCTCCGACTCCCTCAAGCTTAAAATCTAAGCCCAATGGCTTAAGTTCGATTTTTTTAGGATAATCGTACACGTACACCCAAAAAACATCGGCATCTTGAATTGCAGCTGACTCGTTGCGAACTAACAAACCATTCCTAAGCACATAAACTTGGTCAGAAACCAAATTGTCTTTCATAAGTGTGGCCAAACTCAGCGGACTCGAGTCGTATAATTGACTTTGGGTATCAGAGTCAAAAAAAGAGACCATATACTGCGCATATTCAACATCGCGAGCGAAATTGTTATACATCAAATTCCAGCCTAGCCTTACTGCATTGCCTTGGTTATTAATCTCCGATTGAAAAGGGCTATCAAAAATAACCTTTTTCGGTTTTGATCCAGCATTATAAGCCGCATAACCAAGTCCCGGTTTAATCACAGAGGCTCTGTCCCAGACTTTTTTGGCTCCATCGTAAGAGTAAACCGCGATACCCTGTCGCTCGATATTTTTGATTAGACGAGCATCGGAAAACCCCAGATAGCTCAGGCCCGGTTTAAACGTAACAATACTACTCTCATCATTGTCCGTGACACCAGAAACAAATCCGCCTTGCCGGTCTTCCTTGGTAATCTTAGCGAATTCAGGTATTTCAGCGACACAACCCGAGTTTAAAATTGAAAACTTGGTTTTGGGCGAGGCTGACTTAACTTCAGTCAAATCGATTTCAAACTCAACAAATTTTGCCTCTGCGGAATCTAATTTTAACTCACTGATTGTCTGATTAGTTTTGACCGTATCCACCTCGATTAGAAGATTAGTGTTGCCAAGATCAATCAGATGATCCATAGAGTTTGTAATCTTAACTTTGATGTTGGCCGAAGTGACGCTGGAGGAAAAATCAAACAAAGCCCTAACTCTTTCTCCACTAGATAGAATAAGATCATACGCCACGGCCCTTGGTGACGCTCCTCTTTTTTCGACATTATAGAGGGGGCTTGGCTTGAGATAAGACAAGACGCTTCCGCAACTAACCTCTGTGTAGTTTTGCCCAAGTGCCTCATCTGCACTATGCGGACTGCGATTATTTAGAGTTAAAATCGCACCAATCGACGCAAAGATCAGGAGAACGCAACCAACCAAAAATCTAGATTTTTCGCCCCTCAATTTTCAATCCGTCGTATTATTTTAGTTGTAGAGATAGAACCAGAAGAGCTTGCCCGCAGGAATCTTAATCGAACCTACATTTGCCGCGGTTACCTGCACCAGCTCGAATGCATTGTTTGCATCAGAGGCGTATGGGTCCTTAATAATGTAAATATAACCATAAGCGCGCTTCGATGTCAGCAGATCGCCAAGCTCAGTATTATCGCCTATCGACCGACATGTCGCCTCTCCAGCTTTTATGGCACATCCAGAGGACACATAGTATTGCATATCCGCAACCTTCAGGTCGGCCTTAGTACTATTAGCAAGAAGATTCCAGCCTTTAGTTATGAATTTATCGGAAGGACTCTCGGGCATCTTAACAACTGATACATTAATCGTAGTCGTACTCAATGGATTGTATACGTAATACCCAATCCAATGGTTCAGCATCCTCATCGTAGTATTCCACTTCTTATTTCCATTTCGATTAAAGGCAAATGCTGTCATTCCTTTCTCTGTGAATGCGTCTGTGGACACTAAGCCCATACCTTCCGGCAAATAAACCGCATTAAACCCATGCTTTATCACCATTTGGTTTGGACCTGGCGTGATACTTACCGTCTCTGTTGGTGATACCGTAGGAGAAACAGACGGAACTACAGTTGGAGTCACGGTTGTTGTTATAGGATCAGAATACAGCTGCCTCATCGGTACAATCTGCTGAGCTTGACTCATACTCTTCCAGAGCAGCTTGACCGCTGCAGCTCCCTGCTTGTTGTAGTATTCAAGTCTGATTGAATATTTCACCCCTCCATCAAGCTGGATCTTGCCAGAATACTGAACGATTTTTTCCTGCTCCACCCACTGATCGATCAGAAGCTCATCATCGATCCATAGCCTCACACCATCTTTTGCATTTACCATAAAAGTGTACAAATCAGAGAATCTCGGTTGAACAAATCCTGTCCACCTTGTGGTAAATTCATCCTTTGGCATCCCCGTAATGGGCGCTGAGTTACCCCATGAAAAATCTACGGTCTTATCAGTTCTGGCCGTAAAGAATTTGGTCATTAAGATGTCGCTGAAGTACTCACCCTGCAGACCAACTCCAGTTCCAGCAGCAGGATTTGGATCATAAGCCGTAAAAAGACTTTCCTTCGGAACAATCTGATTTGGCTGACTTGTGCTCTGCCAATACATCTTAGCAATCGCCTGATTGACGGAGTCGTAATACTCAATCTTGATTGAGTATAGAGTGTTTGCGGTTAGATCCATTTGGATACTATCTCGAACGATGTTGTCTCTGAGTACCGTGCGAGTTGAAGTTACCGTAGGTTTAATTTGAACCGGAATAGGCGACTGATTTACTGTATTTACAGGCGCCCACTGATTCAAAACCAAGTTGTCATTTACCCAAACCCTCATGCCATCATTATGGTCGAATATTAGAGTATACAGCTCGGAAAATTTCGGTTTCACCGACCCCGTCCATCGAACCGAGAAGTTATTCTTACTAATAGCTGAGTTAGGTGATGTATTTCCCCAGTCAAAGTTGATATTAGAATCAACTCGAGACAAAACTCCCGTCTTGAACTCTAGACCATTGTAATAGTCACCCTTCAGACCATTTCTCATCGTCATAGTACCAACTGTTGATGAGGCCGAGGCAGATACTGATGCCGTAACCGAAGCAGATGCCGATGCCGAGACAGATGCTGATGCTGAAGCTGAAGCTGAGGCTGATACAGAAGGAGAAGCGGTAGGAGTAGTAGCCGGTGTAATTGCAGTTGCAAAATCAATCACATTGCCTACGCAGCCCTGAAAATAAAACCCTGAGCCATTTCGTAATTGCAGATCAATTCGCTTTGGCCACGCATAATCTGGAATCGAAACCGTTTTGGTTAGCGTCTGATATGACCCAATCTTTAGGTTGGGATTATTAAAATAAAAATCCAAGTACTTGTCTTCGTTAAACATTAGCAGCCACCTGCCCTTTTTCTCGGTATAAACGGTATTTGGATCAGTCGAGCTTCCAATTCTAACTGGAGAATAATGAACTGTGAATTTGACTACCCCACCAATTCCCGACTTGGAGACTTCTGATACCCCGACTGCAGCTCTGAAGTCCTTATTTTGAGGCACATTATGAACAATATAAACTTTTCCAGTTTCACCAACGACTTGCTTCTCCGCATCCGTAAGTGTCGCTGGCTCAATACTTTCAACTTTATCGCATGTCTGTGATTGGCTCTGACCAAAGATCCAACCAAAAATATCACCGGCGGAACTTGCTGGATTATAGTTTACAAACTGAGTTAAGGGTTCTGTGTCGGCATTGATGGATTGCAACCGCATAAAAGCACCTGTTGCAACTGCCATAACCGCCACTGCGGTTACCCCCAATATAAAACCACGTTGGAGTTTTAAATTTTTCATAACCCTCCTTAAAGAGTCGAAATTTATTAACCTAAAATAAGTATACCTACATATTTTTTTAAATTCAAATAAGGTGTTTCCTCAACACTAGCCTTTAAAAACAGCAAAAACAAATTCGCCCTTAGTGGTTAAATTCTCGATTTGCTCTCTTGCTTTCTCGCTAGAGAGATCTATCACTAGAATTTCCTCAAACATCTTTGTCAGCTCTCGACCAATCAGAACACTATATTCTGGCAATTTTTCCATAATCAAATTAAGCGTTTTTTGAATTCGCATCGGAGATTCAAAGAAAAAGACTGGTGCTTTTAAAGCAGCAATTTCCTTAATCATAGTTTGACGACCCTTTTTCTTGGGAAAGAAACCTCGAAAATTGAATTCTGAACATGAAAATGGCGCTACTGAAATCAACGCCGTTAGAGCACTGGGACCAGGGATAGGACTCACTTTTATTTCATTTGCTATTGCCATCGACACTAACTTTCCGCCCGGATCGGATACATTGGGCGCGCCTGCATCGCTCACGTAAGCGATTTGCAAGTCTGATTTTAGCGATTCTATATAATGAGCGATTTTTTCCTGTGAACTGTGCTCATGCAAAGACGCTAGTTTTGTCTTGATCTCATACCTCGCAAGTAACTTGCCAGTATTTCGAGTGTCCTCAGCTAAAATCAAACCCGAGTCCTTGAGTACCTCAAGAGCTCTCGCAGATATATCCGCGAGATTGCCGATCGGAGTAGAAACTATATAAAGCATAGCAACACTCTATATTAATAAGGTTTGATTTTCAAGAAGAATTCTGCTATTTTGTACCTGTAAACCCCGTTAGAGACAACGATTTCTTCGGGGTGGACGCCGACGACACTAGGTCGCCAGCATTGAAAACAACCCTCACCGCCGACGGGAAACGGCAACTTTCTCTAACGGGGTAAATAAAAATTATATGAAAAAAGGCCTCTTTTTTTCTCTATCTTTTATTGGTACAGTAGGAATCGCAACGGCTTTGCCGCTTGTTTTATTTGCCTTTCTAGGCATATATCTAGATAAGAAGTTTCAAACAAGCCCGATCATTTTCATCGTATGTATCGCAATTGCAGCATTTTTAAGTTTTTTGATGCTTAGAAAAATAACCAAAAAAGCAATAGAAGATATAAAGAAATTGAATTAAAATGGAAATTTCACTTGCCGCAGAAAAAATTGCACATATAGGGGCACTGCCAGTAACAAACAGCATGCTCTTATCTTGGATTGCATCTATAATGCTGACTATATTTGCATATCTATCTACGAAACAGATGAGCTCTATACCGCAGGGCATACAAAACTTTTTTGAAACAGTCATTGAGCTTCTATTTAATACTGCCAATTCAGTACTCGACGATGAAGAGGCGACCAAAAAATACTTTCCATTCGTTGCTACCCTCTTTATATTTATCATCGCAAACAACTGGCTAGGACTAATTCCGGGAGTTGGAACGATTGGGATTCACGAAATAAAAGAGGGTCACGAGGTTCTTGTGCCAATTTTCAGAGCAGGAACTGCTGACTTAAACACGACACTGGCGCTCGCGATCACAACCATGATAGCCGTTCAAGTGGTTGGTGTCGCTGCTCTTGGCACTTTTAAATACGCAAAAAAGTTCTTTAATTTTAAAGGGCCGATTGATTTCTTCGTCGGAATCTTAGAGCTAATGTCAGAATTTTCAAAAATAATTTCCTTTTCTTTTCGACTTTTCGGAAATGTTTTTGCAGGAGAAGTGCTCCTAACAGTTATTGCATTCCTACTGCCACTGATCGCCCCACTCCCGTTTTTCTTCCTTGAAATCTTTGTTGGATTTATCCAAGCACTTGTTTTTACTATGCTAGCTCTGGTATTTATAAAAGGTGCCATCATGGAGGCCCATTAATTTTGTGTTTAAATTAATCAATAATTAAGTGGAGGTTTTTATGGAAACCACAACCGGACTGTCAATCGAGATGGTCAAAGCTATTGCAGCAGCAGCAACAATTGCCATCGGCGCAATCGCCCCAGCAATTGCAATTGGTATGATCGGCTCGAAAGGTGTCGAGTCAATTGGACGAAATCCAGAATCGGCTGGTAAAGTTCAGACTCTTGCAATCTTGGCTATTGCTTTCGCAGAAGCTATTGCAATCTACGCCTTGGTTATCGCATTGATCGTTAAATTCGTCTAAAGATGGAAGCACTTGGAATAGATCTAAAGTTGTTACTTGCTCAGATAATTAACTTTCTGATACTATTTTTGATTTTGAGAAAACTTCTTTACGGCCCAATCGTTAAGATGCTCTCTGATCGAAAAGATAGTATTGCCAAAGGAATAAAAGATGCCGAGCTTGCATCTCAGGCATTAGAAGAAGCGACTACTAACAGTAAGAAAATCTTAACTGAGGCAACTCGCGAGAGCGACAAAATTGTGACTAGTGCGAAAAAAGAGATTGAACAGGAAACGCAAAAACGACTCACCGAAGCCAAGGATACGGCGGCTGAAATTGTAAACAAGGCCAAAGAACAAGCTAAGCTCGAACAAGCACGCATAATATCTAACGCAAAGAAAGAAATTGCTAACTTGGTAGTTGCGGCAAGCGAAAAAATTCTTGCTGAAAAAACATCAGAAAACGACATTAAGAAAGCGATCGAAGAAATAAAATGAAGCAAAGCCTAGATAAACTCGCGCAAATATCTGTTGCAAGAATCGACAGCAAAAACTCCAAAGAAATTGCTGAAGCGCTTTGGTTTGAATTAAATAAATCAAAAAGAATTTCTTCGACCGATATTCTGATCGATAAAATTCGTCGACTTTACGAGAGTAAACAAAATAGATCTGTTGCGAAGCTTATCAGTGCGCATGAGCTGTCAGAAGAAGAAATTGAATTAGTTAGAAAAAAAATAGAAACAAAATTTAACAAGCAATTTTACCTTGAAACACAAATCGATAGATCTCTTCTCGGAGGACTAAAAGTCCAGATAGATGATGAGGTAATCGACTTATCATGGCAAGGAAAACTAAGTCAATTAAACGAAAGATTGGCAGGTGGAGATGAGTGATTTAATAACAGAACTGAAAAGCGAAATTCTAAAATTTGACGCAGACATTAAGTCAAAAAAAGTTGGTGAGGTCGCCGAGGTCGGAGATGGAATTTGTCGAATCTATGGTTTATCTCAAGCCAAGGCCGGCGAACTTTTGAAAATTAAAACCAAAAATGGCGCCGTCTCGGCCATGGCCCTGAGCTTAGAAGAGGGTCAAATCGGAGCTGTTATATTAGGTAAATTTGATGAAATCGCCTCGGGCGATGCTGTCGAAGCAACCGGCGAGGTTGTAAAAGTCCCAGCTGGAAAAGAGATGATCGGCCGTGTCGTAGATGCCCTTGGTAATCCGATTGATGACAAAGGACCAATCAAAGCCGAAGCCATGATGGAAGTCGAAAAAGTAGCTCCAGGAGTTATTACTAGAGAAAAAGTAGAGGTTCCGCTTCAGACTGGAATTAAAGCAATTGACTCAGTCATCCCAATTGGCCGCGGACAGAGAGAGCTGATTATCGGAGATAGAGGAACAGGAAAGACTGCAATCGCCGTAGATGCTATCGTTAACCAAAAACAAGTAGAAAAAAGTAAAAGGCCAATTTGTATTTATGTTTCGATCGGTCAGAAAAAATCCAAGATCGCCAAACTCGTTGCAACACTCGAAGAAACGGGCGCAATGGAATATTCGATCGTTGTTGCAGCCACAGCATCAGATCCGGCCCCTCTAAATTATCTCGCACCCTACTCCGGCTGCGCAATTGGTGAATTTTTTATGCAAAAAGGCCAAGATGTTCTAGTAGTTTACGATGACCTGACAAAACAAGCATGGGCATATCGAGAAATTTCACTCTTGCTTCGAAGACCTCCCGGACGAGAAGCATATCCCGGCGACGTATTCTATCTACACTCTCGATTGTTGGAACGTGCCGCTAAATTGAGTAAAGAATATGGCGGTGGATCCCTTACTGCACTTCCGATTATTGAAACTCAGGCTGGAGACATCTCGGCCTATATTCCAACCAACGTCATCTCGATCACCGACGGTCAGATTTATCTTGAACCGGACCTATTCTACAAAGGAGTTCGACCTGCAGTTAACGTCGGATTATCAGTATCTCGCGTTGGTGGCGCCGCTCAGATCAAAGCTATGAAAAAAGTTGCTGGGAAACTCAAGCTCGATCTGGCACAGTTTAGAGAGCTTGAAGCATTTGCACAATTTGGATCAGATCTTGATCCACAGACAAAAGCACAAATCGAAAGGGGACGCAGATTGACAGAGCTGTTGAAACAACCCCAGCTAGAACCAATGCCTGTCGAAGAAGAAGTTGTGATTTTGTTCGCCGCTACAAACGGATTGCTTGATAGCGTAGCAGTGGAAGATATCAAAAAAGCCGAAGGATCAATAATTCAAGCAGTTAAAGCGCAGGCTAAAGACATATTAAAAAAGATTGTTGAGTCAGGTGATTTCGACGATAAAGATGCCGAAAAACTAACCTCAGTCATCTCCGTAGCTGTCGAAGGTTATAAACAGGAAGATAAATCTCAAAATGCAGATCTCAAATCTCAAAATTAAGGTATCGCTTCGCGATAGAAGAATAATTGTCGAGCCTGCGAGACTCCAAAATTTTGATTTTTGCACTTTTATTTTTGAGTTTGACGAGCGAAAGCGAGGAATATGGCCAAGGGTTTAGAGATTAAGAGAAGGATTCGCTCTATTAAATCCATGCTTCAAGTTACAAAAGCAATGGAGCTGATTGCGTCTATCAAAATGCGTAAGGCACAAGAGGCGGCACTTCGATCAAAAATGTATGTTTTCGAATCTTGGCGGGCAATTATCCATCTAGCCAAAATGGAAGAAAACAAGAATAATCCCCTCCTCACGCAAGCCCAAGATGGACGAGTATTGGCCTTGGTTATTGCGTCTGACAGGGGGTTAGCGGGCAGTTACAATGCCGATATCCTAAAAAAAGTTATACTCTTGATAGAAGAGCATGGGAACGAAAATATAGACTTTGTCACCATGGGCAAAAAAGCACAGGACTTTATTCGAAAAATCGGTGGCAATATAGTTGCGGACTTTCCACTTGGCCAACAAGTTCGATTCTCCTTCATCTCGCCCGTTGCCTTAATCGGTTGGCAGGGATTTGTGGATGGTAAATATTCGCGGTTTGTTTCAATCCACACCCACTTCGAATCCGCGGTTAAGCACAGCTCGACCCTACTTCAGATTCTTCCGATTGATTTATCCAAAATCGAGGAAGATATGGAGTCAAGATCAACCGAATTTCTGTTCGAACCATCTAAACCTGAAGTTTTAGAAACAGTTATCAGACACACTGTTCGAGCACTCACCTACCAAGTGATTCTAGAAAGTGAAGCCGCCGAACACGCATCCCGAATGGTCGCGATGAAAAATGCTTCCGACTCAGCCGAAGATTTAAAAGAAGACTTTGAATTTACATATAATCAAATAAGACAACAAGCAATCACACAAGAGTTGGCAGAGATTTCGGCTGGCTCGAATGCTTTAGAGTAATATATAAGGAGTAAAATGGCCGACAAAGAAAACAAAGGTATAATTTCGCAGATAATCGGTGTTGTTATTGATGTAAAATTCGAAGAAAAATTACCAGCAATTTATAACGCTCTAAAAGCAGAAGTTGATGGGCGCGAATTAACGCTAGAAGTTCAACAACACATCGACAAAAAGACAGTGCGCGCAATCTCTATGAACCCAACCGAGGGAGTATCGAGAGGCATCGAAGTCATAGACACTGGTGCGCCAATTTCAGTCCCAGTTGGAATCGAAACACTGGGAAGAATGTTCAATGTACTGGGCGAGAATATTGATGGTAAGCCCCAAGTTAAAGCCAAACAAACCCGATCCATTCACCAAGAAGCACCCGAATTTAAAGATCAATCGGTTAAGACTGAGATTCTAGAAACGGGTATTAAAGTTATCGACCTCATCGCCCCAATCGTAAAAGGTGGAAAAGTTGGATTATTCGGCGGTGCTGGAGTTGGTAAGACTGTCGTTATTACCGAGCTAATTAGAAACATCGCCGCCGAGCACGGCGGATACTCTATCTTCGCCGGAGTAGGAGAAAGAACAAGAGAAGGAAATGATCTTTATCACGAAATGAAGGAATCCAAAGTACTAGACAAAACCGCGATGGTCTTTGGACAAATGAACGAGCCACCAGGGTCTCGAGCTCGCGTTGCCTTAACCGCCCTCTCAATGGCTGAGCAATTTAGAGATCAGGGAAAAGACATCCTTCTATTTATCGACAATATTTTCCGATTTACTCAGGCTGGCTCTGAGGTTTCGGCTCTGTTGGGCCGAATTCCGTCAGCTGTAGGATACCAACCAACACTAGCAACAGAAATGGGCGAGATGCAAGAAAGAATCACTTCAACAAATAAAGGATCAATCACATCGGTTCAAGCGGTATATGTACCCGCAGATGACCTTACCGATCCAGCTCCTGCGACAACATTTGCCCACCTTGACTCAACTATTGTGCTTGATCGCGCGCTAGCAGAACTGGCAATCTTTCCGGCAGTCGACCCTCTGTCGTCCACTTCAGGAATTTTGGATCCAAAAATTGTCGGCGAAGAACATTATTTCGTCGCCCGAGAGGTTCAGAGAATTCTGCAAAAATACAAAGACCTGCAAGATACTATCGCGATTCTCGGAATGGAAGAATTGTCTGACGAGGATAAATTGACCGTTGGCCGAGCTCGAAAAATTCAAAGGTTTTTATCTCAACCATTCTTTGTCGCCGAAGTTTTCACCGGCCGAGCAGGAGAATATGTTTCATTAGAGCAAACCATAAAAGGATTCAGGGAAATTATTGACGGCAAACACGACGATAAATCAGAACAAGCATTCTACATGAAAGGCGATATTAGCCAAGTAAAGCAATCAGAGGTCGGCAGTCAGGAGTCAGCCAAAAAATAAAGCTGAAGGCTGATAGCTGAAGGCTGAAAGATAACGATTATGTCAAAACCCTTCCACTTTATATTATCGACTCCTGACGCAGTTCTTTATGAAGGCGAGACAGAGTACGTCGGCCTAGAAACTCCACAGGGGGAGGTCGGAATAATGGCCGACCACGTTCCGATGATTTCTTTAATCGCTCCTGGCGTTTTAAAGATAAAAAATTCCAAGGAAGAGAAGATACTCGCAACCGGAGCTGGGTTTGTAAAGGTAACAGATAAAAAAGTTATGGCCTTCATCCAGACGGCTGAGTTCGCAGAATCAATCGATGAACAAAGAGCCATGGAGGCCCAGAAGCACGCCCAAATGATAATGAGTACCCAAGCCGATGAAATTTCACTAGCCGACGCAACGTCGCTATTAGAGAGAAATATCGCGCGACTTAAAGCCGTCGAGCACAAGAAGAAACGATCTCACCACTAGGCCGCTGGAGGTTTTCGATGCTTCGCATGTTGCAACGAGAGATCCGCTATTTGATCAGCGATTGTTTTCATATTTGAAACTTTCACTAGAGTTACTGAATTATGACCAGCTGCCTCGATTATTACATCGCCAAAATTGAAGATGATCCCCATAAAACTTTTTTTAGTGTCGATGCTTTGAATGTCCTCAAGATATATCTCCTCCCTAGCAATGCTAAACAAACCAGACTTACTCTCAATTCTTTTTGTCGTTAAGCGATATTCAGTCGAACGCCAATTCAGAAAAATTCCGAGATCCACAAGAATAATTATAACCACTAAAACAATTGTTACATAAAGATTTGTTATCCCAACCAACGTCAGCATAGTCCAAATTCCACCAAGGGCGAGGATAGGAATTATTATATCCCGAATTAGCACATAATAACTCTGGTGAACAGTAAATAATGTTTGTTCCCCAGGGATAAATTTGCTTTCTGATGTAGTTGGTTGTGGCATTTGTTCTAAATTTTTTTAAAAATTCATCAATCCTACAAATGGTGCCGGGGAAAGGACTCGAACCTTCACACTCTTGCAAGCGCCAGCTCCTAAGGCTGGTGCGTCTACCAATTTCGCCACCCCGGCTCGCTTATCGAATTATAGGTTAAAATGCTCATAATGACAAGAGAACCAACGAAAAATGGGCCCCGAGGGACCCATTTTTCTAAAAGCTATTTAGCGCTTATTTGCCAACAATTATCATGAAGTCTGTGTCGGAAGCAGTTTCTCCTGACGGGAGGTCTGAAACCTCTCCTCCGATTAGCTTCGCCAGCTGGTCTGCTTCGACTTTCTTGTCGCCCTTTACATCAATTACCAAAATCTTATCGGTTTTTGTTTTGGCTTTTTCCTTGACACTGTATTCTAAGTTAGTAACAGATGCTTTCAAAGTAGCCTCTATCTTATCCAAGCCCGGAACATCGTTGACTGCTGAGAGAAGCGCTACTTTGAAATTGGTCGTTGGAGCGATATCAACCGGTCCAACTTCAACAATTTTTCCCGTTAATGGTCTGTATAGAATCGCTTTCTTGGCAGCAGTGTAGACTAGAACCTTATCGCCGTTTTCGGCATTCTGGAAGAAGGGTTGAGCTTTAACTTTTTCCTTATCAACAACTGAGATAACAGTTGGTTTTTCATCTTTGGGTAAATCCATCAGTTTACTAATCTTATTGGCAAGCGCAGTAGCCTCCTCTTCAGAAGCTTGATTGGGATTGTTGATCTTTTGAATATTCTGTCTATTCTGCCAATAGAAATAGCCAGCGGTAGCCGCTAAAATTAGCACAATTAGCACATAAAGACCTGTGCGTGTAAAAATCCCTCTGAAGAAAGCTTTAAGCCCTCTTCCTATCCTTCTGAAGATATTCATAACTCCTCCATCAATTATTACTATAGTTTACTTCGTACCAAATATTGTCAGATTTATCAAATGTTAATGTCAAGATGTCGCCTTTGCCGAGTATTCTCTGATCAGCGCCGAGCTTCAACCCAGATCCTTCGCTTACCGACTCTGATTGTAAAGTGACTTTCGAAGCATCATCCGTTCCCTGTATAATAACAATTTGTCCATCTTGACCAGATTTAACTTCAGGTGCTGAGACAAGAACAACATCGGCCGTATTGCCAGCAATTCTTATTTTAGCAGATAATGGATCTATCTGTATAGAGGATCCCAATATCTGAACTTCAGACGGCTTGGTAACGAAAGTACCATCAACCTTAAGGTTGCCTGCTATCTCGAAAGATCCGTCGGTATAGAGAACTCCGTCAGCTTTCGAGTAGAGGTTGCTTTTGCCGCCAAAACTGAGCTTGCCATCAGCGGTCACCGCCAACAGAAGCGCACCGACACTATCTTGCCATTCAGAAAGATTGGCAATTTGGCCAGCTGCGGACTTTATAACCATGCCTTTGACTGACAAATCACCGTTCACAATATTTAATTTTGCAGTTGGATCACTTGTGCCAAGGCCCAAAAGCTTATTTTCACTGTTCCAGAATAAACCACCCTCAACATCAAATGCAGTTCCATCTTCAGTTACGCCAGTTGGGGTACCGCCGAGAGGGTCTCCAGCCGCTACAAGAGATCCGTATTGGCGAATTGATAATAATACCCTGCCACCAGCTAAATTATGGCCGATCTCGCGTCCGTCGAGAGTTTTGGTGATTCCACCTTCTGCGACAACCATTTCTGGGTCAATTGCAACCTGACCGACCAATGCCACCAAAGTATAATTCGAGTTATGTTCAATGTCAGCGTTACCATTACCGATAAAACCTGGCTTCTCGGAAACCACACCAATTAGAGTATCGCCTTCTATATATTTGCGAACTTTACCACTTTCCGAATTCAAACCGACTAATGATTTAACTGGTATGATTTCTTCATTTGCAAAATATTCAGCATAGTCAGCGCCGGTTCCGGTGTAAGCACCATCAGCATAAACCGCACCGTTGGCCTGAACCCTAAAGACTTTGTCATCAACCGACGCAACATTAGATTGTAGAAGAAGTATATTGTTGGTTGTTACGGTCTCTTTTGAGTCAATCTGTAAACCAACTTTTCCAGAAATACCCGAAACATGGAAGCTGGCAGTGGGAGCCGAGAGTCCGATACCAACCGAATTGTCACCAATCGTCACACCTGTTCCTAACGCATCATCAAGTTTGATCTCTGTTGCAGACAATGCGACCCCAATCCTTATCAATGAAGCTGTCGTAGTCAATACGCCGTCTGATCCAGTATAATAAACTGACCCCGGAGTAAGGCCCGACAAACCGGATACTACCCCCTTAACCGCTATTGTACATGATGCCAAACTAGAACAATTAGATTTTGAAATACCGATATATTTTGCCGCACTATCGAAAGTTGAAGTATCTAAAGCTACAGCAGAACCATAAGTTGATGAATCTGCAGCAAATGCAGTAACGACTTTAGTGGCAGACAGCTTGGCTAGTGATGTTGAACTCGTACTGCCACGATAATAATCTGTTTTGCTACTCCAGGTAATCGCCGTACCAGATACTGTGCCGATGATACTGTTGCCATAGCTTGGGGCAGCGCTGGCAACATAGCTCAAGGCGAAGGAAGTGTCAGACAAAGCCGCAGAGGTGATATATGTAGTAGCTGAACTACTAAAAGTGCTTGCTGCTCCCCAAGAAACGGCTGAACCGGAAACAGTTCCGACGATGGCCGTACCGAAATAGCTTGAGCTAGATGATGCTTGATAACTGAGAACAATCTTAGTGCTCGAGAGAGCAGACAGACTCCCCAACGTACCAGATGTATTAGAATCATTTATAGAACCCCAAGTGAGAGTTGAGTCCGATATTGTCCCAATATAAACCGCATCAGCGTTGGAAACAGCGATAGCTGTAGATGGTAAAGATACTGCCGAATCGACATTCTGATCTAAAACCGACTCACTGCCCCAAGTTATTGTCGAGCCGGAAATCGTTCCGATAATGCCACAGTAATCATAAACTGGAGAGCCTTTTTTATACATCACCGCTATCTTATCTGCAGCGAGAGCCAAGGTAAAAGTGTCGTCATAATAAACCGTACTACTAAAGAAAACATTTTCTGGCCCCCAAGATATCGATAAATCAGTAACAGTTCCAATAATGGTTGTGCCATAGTTTGAGTTTCCACCATCTGAGTAAGAAACTGCGATTAATGTGTCGGAAAGCGCAACGGAAGAAATATAGTCAGTCGATGCATTGTTGAAAATACTTTCCGAACCCCATGATATCGATGTCCCCGTGATAGTGCCAATGATAGTGGTTCCCTTAGATGAATTTCCACCATCTTTATAGCTAACTGCAACCTTACTGTCACTAAGAGCAACTGCCGAAATCTTAGATGTAGATGCGCTGTTAAAAACACTCTTACTGCCAACCGAATATGGTAGACCTTTTCTGACTTCATTGTTAAGGAAACTAACAACATCTCCTGCTTGAATATTCTCACCATTGCCGACAGTAAAATTTTTAGAAAGATTCTGGATAACTTGATCCAGCAAGTTTGAATCTGTGCCAGATGCATTTACATAGTGAAGCGAATCGTCGGAGGCGACATATAGATTATTATATCCTTCAGCTTGCGAGGGAGAAGAGTTAGCCTTAAGAAGTAGTGTATTTGCCTTAACAATCCCATCGCTATTGAAATCTTTGTCAATAATTAGCTCCGTAGAAGAGATTGCATAACCAACCTTCTTTGAATATGCAGTAGTTGTCAGGACACCATCTGCCCCGACATAATAGGTAATCCCCGCAGTCAATCCCGACAACCCAGATACAGTTCCGCCGATACCGACGATACAACTCTGCCCCGCGGTGCATGCACTCTTTGAAACGCCAGTATATGAAGACCATTGTACAACCCGGGCATAGGCATAGTTGTTTGAAGTTGACTTGTATGCCACCACTCCGTAGCTATCAGACATTGAGGCAACAGATTTCACTCCGCTATTTATAGACCCCCCCATTGATGCTGATATCTGGGACAAAGTCGCCGCGGTACCGCTGACAGACGCAACCATGGCGTATCCATTGCTGCTTACATCGTTCACCGCGTACTGGATTAGTACTTCTCCAGCATTTATGGCAGACAATGACATGTAATAGGGACCACCTATGTCCACGGGGCTCCCCTCTGTAATTGTAGTACCGGAAACAGTTGCCACCCTAAAACCTGAATTACCACCAACAATAGAGCGTTGTAAATAGGCAAAAGCAGAGGAGGAGAGCGCGACAATATCCTGTGTCAAAACAGTAGAAGAATTAACACTAGTTCCTGCGGTCACAACGTCTCCATTAATCTCCAGAATACGGATCTTGTCTGCATTATCGTAATACCCCAAGACAACTTTTGTAGAGGACAGCTTTGAAGTTACATTTGCGCCATTATTTCCATTTGAAATAAAATTGGTTGCTCCAAATGTTATGCTCGAACCAGACACGGTTCCTATTATCCCAGAAATAAGATAACCTGTTTCGGTATAGACTACTAAGATCTTGTTATTTCCCAAATACTCCACTGACACAGTATTGGTACCAGTTACCACATTGTGAATTTCATACTGCACAGCCGTACCAAATGAAATAGATGTTCCACTGACAGTCCCAACGATTGCAAATCCCTTACTAGTTGAACTGTTAATATATGTCACAACAACCTTATCCGATCCCACAAATGTGATTGACATGTCGTCTATAGCAACAGCTGAAGATTCAAATACTGACTCACTACCATAAGAGATTGACGAACCGGAGACAGTCCCAACGATCGCCGTGCCTCTATTTAAGTTTCCTGCGTCCCGATAAATGGCAACGAATTTAGTACTGCTGATTTTTACTATGCTTGGTTTATCTGTTGATGCTGCGTTTATAGTTGACTGGTCCCCCACTGTCACTTTTCTGCCTTTAAAAACTTCATTATTTGAACCTGTATAAGAAACAACATCCTTTATGCTTATTGTCTGTCCAGATGCCGCTGTGTACGCCTTAGTAAGTTCTTGAACCGGCGATCCGGTAAGCAAGTTTGTATCCGTTCCCGCCTCGTCCATAAAATGAAGGGAGTTATCGGTAGCGGCGTAGAGTTTACCATAACCGGCAGCATTTGCAGGAGCAGCGCTCTCCTTGAGCTGAAGCGATCCGCCGTCTATAACAAATGAATCGTCGGTTTTTAGAACATTTGCCGCCGAGCGGTAAAGGTTTGTGTCGCCTCCAAAGTCAATTCCCCCACCGGCAGTTGTGGCTGAGGCAAAAGTCAAAAGACTTGTCCCAGCCGCAGTGCCAAGACCAATTTTGGCAAACTGTGGAGTTGATGTGGTGGTTATGCCTTGAATTGTGTCAAGCTGGTTGGTGGTAACTTGCAGATTTCCCGTTGTGGCAATTGAACCTGTAAGGCCGTTGGTATTTAAAGTCAAAGTCAGTGGCGCAGTACCCGAAGCTGATGTTAAGCGATAAGTGTAACCAGCATCCCAGTTGGTTGAATTATCGGTGATGGAAGTTACAACTCCAGTACCGTTAGTAACTTTCATCAGACCCGTTGTAAGAGTGGAGAGAGCTTGTTCGGCTGAAAGACCTGAATTGGCGGTTTGAGTGATGTAGGTTGCGTCAGTTGGAGCGGCTAAACCACCAGAACCAGTCAAAGTCGCATTGACCCATTTGCCGGTTGATGAGCTAAATGACAAAATTTGTGAATTTTGAGGTGAACCGAGATTGACCGAAAAAGCGTCGCCAGCGAGAGTAAATGTTCTTGGTGTAGTACCACCAGTGATTGTCAAACCGTCGGTGTTTGAAGTTAAGGTCAAGCCGTTGACAGTAGTAAATGTTGGCGTTGCCGAAACACCGATTGTGATGCTCCCCCCTCCATTTGTAATGCCGATCTGATTGCCTTGCGTTAAGGTTGTGAGAACAAGACTTCGATCAGATGCTTTTCCAATCAAAAGTTCGCCGTCATCAATAACTGTGCCCGAAAGATCCTGTCCAATTCCTCCTTGTGCTAAACCAAGCGTTCCAGTAGTGGTTAAATTCTTAGTGCCATCAGTAAATACTGCTTTAGATGCCACAAGACCAGATAGATTTAGGCCTGTAAAGGTTGGGCTTGAGGCGGTAGTAATACCCTGAATAGTATCAAGTTGATTGGTGGTAAGAGTTAAGTTTCCGGTATAGCCCAATGAAATCGTGGTCGCCAGTCTTGTAAATGGATAGCTGAATGTGAGCATATCTTCTTTGCCGGCAAAAGTAGAAAAGTCAGTGTGATCAAGATAGCCGTCGACTGAACCGGTAGCTTTGGCGATTGAGCCGGAGAGTGAGTTGTTGTTGAGCGTTAGTGTCAGCGGTCCGGAACCTGAGGCTGAGGTGAAGCGATAGGTGTAACCAGAATCCCAGTTGGTGGAATTATCTGTTACTGAGGTAATAACACCGGTACCGTTAGCTACTTTCATCAATCCTG
>Ga0247841_10002115_pt1 | contig 40960 bp, 39 predicted proteins | sample LaCruzMarch2015__2_FD_192410 | JGI IMG/M metagenome (GOLD analysis project Ga0247841, IMG submission 192410) | Freshwater microbial communities from meromictic Lake La Cruz, Castile-La Mancha, Spain - LaCruzMarch2015_18m | ecosystem: Environmental > Aquatic > Freshwater > Lake | place: Spain...
CAAAGCACAGGATTTCATCCGGTTCAAGACCAGTCTTTTATTAAAGGAAGCCGCCGGAGACCCTATCAAACGCGCCGGTCTCATCAAGGAAATTGTCGGAAGCATATCCCTGATCCCTGATCCCATTTACCGATCGGTATATATCAAGGAATGCAGCACCCTGATGGAAGTCCAGGAACAGGTCCTGATGAATGCCCTGAACCGGCTGCTCTATCAGCGAAACCGGAAACAGGCAGAGCAGGAGGCCGTAAAGCAGGAGGTGGAATTCACTGAAACGTCTTCAACAAAGCAGGTTGAGTCTGATCAGTCAGAAAGTGAGTTTCAGGAAAGGGATCTGATCCGGTTAATGCTAATGTACGCTAATTACGAAATCCAGGTTGATGAAGAAGATGGCGACGGGCAGGTTTTACAACAACGAATTCCTGTATCACGTTATATTATCGAAGAAATCTACAGGGATGAAATGAGTTTCCGCAATCCCGTATATCAGAAAATATTTGATGAATTTGACCAGGCTGTAAAAAGAGGTGAAGATCCTGATGAACAGCTTTTTATTCGTCACACTGAGGATTTGGTTCTCAGCACAACCGTGATAGATTTGTTGAGCAATCCTTATGAATTGAGCGAAAACTGGCTTCGAAACCGTGTACAGGTAATTTCGGAAAAGGACAATCTACTTCAGGCTGTAGAGAACACTTTACTTTCCTTTAAAGCAAAAACCATTGACCGGATGTTCAACGAAATCCTGAAAGAGATGAAAGAAACTACTGATGAAGAAGATATTATGATTTTACAGGCCAGGCACAAAGGATTGAAAGAGATCAGCAGGAAGATCAATGGCAGGTTGGGCAGAATAATAGTTAAGTGATAGAATGTTGAATTAAGGGCCTATGGGGAAACAGCAACTACTAAAAACACAACGAGGACCAAACCTCGTCGGAATGATCCTCGTCCACTCATCGGTTGCCGAAGCTTCCAATGTTTGCCAGGCTACTGTTATTTTGACTGACCTTTGAATCCGGTTCCTTTCAGTTCCTTTTTCTGGGGATCGGAGCTCGTTCGGCGTGTCCGCCTTTCGGCGCATTTAGCTTCTGCGTTCTCCAGCTCTGCGGCTGCCGGTCTTCTCTCGCGCTGCCTTTCGGCGTTGTCTGATCTGGACTCCCCCTCTGTTTCCGGTGCCTTGCGGCCCCTTGTTTTGGGGCGGACTTTTGGCGCTGCCTCCTCCTTGCGGACTTAGTGTTGCCTCTGCCCTGCTGCCCGAGCCAGCCTTTTATCGCTGACCTGATGAAACAAAGATAGAACTATTTAACTGGCGAAGTCAAGCCTTTTTTCTCTTTACTGTAAACAACTTTAACACAAAGGTTATGAACAATTGTTAATAACTTTAAAAGCGTAAAATGCTTTAAATAAGACGATTAATTAAACTGTCCTGAGAATATCCCAGACAAAAGCCCGAATTCCGACTTCCCGGTTCAATTCATCTAGTTTCTTTACTTTTTCCAATAATTCATCTACCTTGTCATCAGGGATGACGGTCATCGCGGCGGAATTCATTTCCGGCCAGGTATGCGTGCCCATCCGCGGTTCACCTGTTTCAGTGCCCTTTCCCTGGACTTCTGTCCACCAGGTATATCCTTTTATCCCCAAACGATCTAACATATACTCCACCCTTTCGGTATGGGCCTGGTTAAATACGATAAATACTGCTTTCATATCTACTTCATCTTTATCCTGGTTCTGCCAGGGTCAATTATTTATCCATGAATACAAACCGTTTCCTGAGCTTCGTTTTTTTGTCGCGTTCGCCACGTTTTGCAAAAATGGCATACATGACCGGGACAATGACCATCGTCACTATCGTCGAGAATACAAGTCCTCCAATTACCGTGATACCCATAGGGGTCCAGATCTCAGAACCCTCGCCTCTGCTCAGTGCAAGGGGAAGCATCCCCAGGATCGTCGTCAATGCCGTCATCAATACCGGGCGTAAACGCGAATTGCCGGCCAGAGCAATGGCTTCATACAACTCGTAACCCCTGTCGCGCATGAGGTTGATGAAGTCGACGAGCACGATTCCGTTTTTTACCACGATACCGATGAGCAGTACCGCGCCCAAAGCCGCGATGAGGCTTAATGTGGTGTTGGTAAAGAACAGGATAAGTACTACCCCTGTGAAGGCAAAAGGAATGGAGAACATGATCACAAAAGGCATGGCAAAAGACTCAAATTGTGATGCCATGACAATAAATACCAGGATCAGACTCATGATCAGCAGCAAGCCGATATCCCTGAAACCTTCCATCTGGTCTTCATAAGCGCCGCCGACGTTAACCAGGATCTCGGGAGGCACTTTTACGTTTTTAATTTCTTCATTGATTTTATCGGCCAGTTCGCCAAGGGAAATACCAACCGGTTTGACCGAAATCTTCGCGATCCTTTCTCTCCGCTTATGTTCGATATTAGGCGGGGACCAATATTCTTTCACTTCACCGAGTTCGCTCAATTTGATCTTGTTCCCGGAAGGATTGACGATCAATATCTCCTTCAGGTCGGTGATAGAGTTCCTGTAATCCTCCTCATAGCGAAGCTCGATGTCATACTCATCACCTTCTTCCCGGAACTTTGAGGCAGTCAGGCCATCCACGCGGTTCCGGATATAGGTGGAAACCATGGCGCTGTTCAAACCGTTCAGGGCTAATTTCTCCCTGTCAAGTACAATTTGCAGCTCAGGACGGTCTTTTTCCCGGCTTAAGGAGATGTCTTTGGCTCCCTGTATCGTGCCGATACGGTTCTTGATCTCATCTGCAAGTGTGTTGGTCTCATTGAAATCGTATCCGAATATTTCCACATCTACCGCACTGGATCCACCTCCAAGCATATTATTGGATGTTGACACACTATAATTCACTATTTCAGCAATTTGATCGAGCTGGTTTCTTAAGTCATCAGCAATCTCAAAAACGGACCGGGAACGTTCTGTAACAGGTTCCAGCCTGGTCATGAGATTGATTCGGTTAGATCCGGTTTTAGAGAATAAAGAAAAGAAACTACCTTCATCGTCTGCACCGGTAGAATTAGATACGATGGTAATTTCAGGATACCGTTCCCTGATGATCGCTTCAATCTGTTTGGCCGTTTTCATGGATTCTTCCATCCTTAACCCGGTTTGTAATTCAATGGCCATACGCAAACTGCTCTCATCGCTTTCAGGCATAAAATCGGTCTTCACGAAAAAAGCGCCAAGGACCAGGCTACCGAAAAAGATGGCCATGCTGACACCAATGACAATGCGTTTGTGATGCAGCGACCATCGGATCGTCCTTACATAAAATGTGTCGAGTTTATCCAGCCAGACACGGACGGTCCTGTCATAAGCAGCGTTCAGCGTCTTTTCCTTGGGCAGCCTTATTTTTAACAATTTGGAAGACAGCATCGGTGTCAGGGTGATTGCGACCAGTGTCGAGGTGACGATAGTAATGGTCACGATCCATCCCAGTTCTTTAAACATGACGCCAGTCATTCCGCCAACCATGGTCAATGGTAAGAACACGGCCACAATCACCAGCGTAGTGATTATAACAGCCAGCCACACTTCATTGGTCGCATAAATGGCTGCTTCACGCGGGCTGCTCCCCCGTTCAATATGTTTTGTTATATTCTCCAGAACCACGATCGCATCATCCACCACCATCCCAATGGCAATGGACAGTGAAGACAGCGAGATCACGTTGAGGGAACTTCCGGTAAAGTACAGGTAAATAAAAGCGACGATCAGGGATATGGGGATGGTCAGGATAATAATCAGGGTCGCCCTCCACCGGCCCAGGAAAAATAGTACGACCAGGATCACGAAAAGAAATGCCCACATCAGGGTCTCCGATAAATTGTTGATAGACCCGCGGATAAAATCCGAAGTGTCCATGATGGGTGCTAATTTTACATCAGGCGGAAGTGTCGGCATTAATTCATTCATCCTGGCTTTAACTTCCCTGGCAATGCTTACCGTGTTTGCGCCCGATTGTTTCATGACCAGCAATCGCATGCCTTTTTCACCGTTTATCGTTTCATCGATATGCCCATATTTGATGGTGTCTTTGACGGTGGCGATATCCTTCAGATAAATGGGTTTGCCGGCAACATTTCCAACAATGATCTCTCTGAGCTGATCACTCTCTGAAAATTCTCCCTCAACCCTGAGCTGGTAATCGAATTTGCCCATCTTTACATTTCCGGATGGCATGTTCATGTTTTCCGCCCCTATGGTATTGCCGATTTGTTCCAGCGAAAGTGCATAAGAATCAAGTTTACGCGGATCGACTTCAACATAAATAATTCTTTTAGGTGATCCAATTGTAGAAATTGAGCCCACACCTTCAATCCTGTTCAGGGGATTGGTCAGTTTCTCTTCAATGATCTTTTCAAGCCCCGGATAACTCTCTTTTGCAGTGACCGCATAAAACAGAATAGGCATCATACTGGTTTTGAATTTGAAGATCGAAGGCCGGTCACATCCGTCGGGCAGGTAGTTGTAAACCCCGTCAATAGCGGTTCTCACATCATTCATCACTTCATCCAGGTTGGAGCCCCATTCAAATTCCAGGCTGACCAGCGAGAGATTATCATAAGAAACCGAAGTGACTTCTTTCAGTTTATCTACCGAGTTTAATCCATCCTCAATAGGCTTGGTGATATTGGTTTCGATGTCAGCTGCATTAGCCCCTGCATAAGTGGTCATGATACTGATATAGGGCGGTTCGATTTCCGGGTAGAGATCAATAGGGAGCTTCATCAGGGAAAATACGCCCAGCACTATCACGGCAATAAATATCATTACTGTGGTAATAGGCTTATTGACAGCACTTTTATAGATACTCATTTTTATGATCTTAAAAGTTTATGCTATTTGGTATAAAATTTATTCTGAAATGACTTCAACAGGAACCTTATCGACCAGGCGTGCCTGGCCTGCAATGATCAACTGGTCTCCTTCTTTTAATTCAGGAGCAATGACCTCCACCATTTCGTCAAACCGCTGGCCCATGATCACAGAAACCCTTTTGGCCAGTCCATTTTCCTCCAGGAAAATATAACGATCATTGGAGCCCTGCATTTTAAGTACGGCCAGAGCAGGAACCACCAGGGCACTCACTTCTCCCAACTTCAAATTGACCCTGGCAAACATACCTGGTCGAAGTTTCTCGCCTGGATTATCAATTTTTATCTCAACCTGGAAAGAATGTGTATAGGCATCAATGGTAGGATATTTCCTGATGATTTCACCGGCATAGGTCTGATCTTTATAAATATCACACAGGATATTCATTTTCATGCCTTCATCTACCAGTGGATAATAGGTTTCCGGGATATTGACCACGGCCTTCAGGGGACTGATCTGCACCACCGAAAGGATGGCAGCTTTACCTGTGGTGGTATTAGGCACTCCCGAATACATCTCACCGTTTTCAAAGTACTTGCCTGAAATTACACCATTGAATGGAGCTAAAAGCCTGGTGTTATCCTTCAGGAATTCGACATTGGAAAGGGCGATTTTATATTGTGTATTGATCTGATCAAATTGCTGCCTGGTAACGCTTCCGACTTTTTGCAGCGTGTCGAGCCGCTGGTAATCGGTCTCAAGGTTTTTTAACTGAATGATGGCTTGTTGGAGCTGTGTCTGGTCCATTTGTACCAGCATATCACCTTTTTTTACCCTGCTGCCCACTTCGACAAATATTTTTTCTATTCTGCCAGGCGTGGATGGGACCAGGTGTACTTCCTCAAATGCCATGAGTGTGGAAGTATATTCGATATTTTTCCCTATGACCTGGGATTTTAAAGTCATAACTTTAACCCTTTCCACCTTTTTTGTGGTGATTGATTGGCTTTGGCTTTCCGAATTTTGAACGTCAGTCTTGGAGGAACATCCTGTGATCCCCAGGGTAAATAATAAAACTATTGGAAGAGATTGCATTAATTTCATTTCTCTTATTTATTTTAGATTTAATTAAAGTGTATTCATTAGTTTTTCCAGGGCAAGACGGGCGTCAAGCAATGTGATGATGGATAGGAGGTATTCTGACTCTGCCTGGAGGTAATTGTTGTTGGATATTGTCAGATCAAGGCTTGAAGATACTCCCTGCTGATACTTAAATTGGTAATTCTGATATATACGAAGGGCAACATCCACGTTATTTTTTCTGTTAACGTACTGATCGATCGCATTTGCCAGGTTAAAACGTAATTGCCTTTCCTGCAGTTTTAATTGCTCTTCCAGTAAACTTTTGTTGTTCATTGTTGTTTCAAGTTGTATCCTGGCCTGGTTCAGCTGTGCATTCCGCATGCCGCTAGATAGAATCGGAATGTTGAGATTTAACCCGATGACATTCTTCGGTGAGAGGTCGAATTCGGGTTTAAGTATTTTATTGGTGTACTGGTAAAAACTGGTTAATGTAGGGAGATAATTCATTTTCTGGAGATTGACCTGTTTTTCGGAAAGTCTTTCCTGGCTCAGAATAACTTGATAATCCAGGTTATTATCAAGGTGAAACGATTGATCCAAAATTCCTGGAAAATCAAAGTTATCGAGAAAATAATCAAGTGAATCGGTCAATTCCAATGGGGTGTCGGCAGGTACCCCCAATTGAAAACGTAATAAGTTGTACGACAGCTCCTTTTGGCGCTCGGCGGATTTAAGAGCGTTTTCCAGGCTTGATTGTTGCACCAGGAACTGGTCCAGGTCAAGTTTTTCGGCCATACCAACAGAGACCATCGCTTTCGTGTTTTCATAAATCTGCCGGGTATTGTACAGGTTATTATTGATTATTTTAATGGAAAGCTCTGAAACTAAGGCATTGTGATACGACCTGGTTACCATCTCTATGATATTCTGCCTGGTTTTCAGGTAGTTTGTCCCTGTTATCTCTTTATAAATCCTGACCATTTGTAAACCTACAATGAAGTTCCCACTGAAGACCATTTGAGAAATTCTGAAGTAAAGGCTGCTGGTCGGATTAAACGGGATTGTTTGCGGAGGAACGCCTTCACCAAAACTGAATTGCATTTCTGCCCCCATGTAATTTGAATAATCCATCAAAAGATCTGCCTGTGGCAGGAAAGCGGAGATCGATTCATTGATTTTTTTCCGGGCCTGTTCAACCGCCAAAGAGGCATTTTTCACCTGTTTATTGTATTCCAGGGCATAATTATTTGCCTCTTCCAATGAAAGAGAAAGTCTTTCCTGTCCGTAAGACCTGCCTGTCAATAGAATGGCCCACAAGAAGATAATAATGATTGTTGTTCGCATAAAAATTAACTGACACATTTTTATATCTAATTGATTATAATAATGTTAAAGGAATATATTGTTCGATTAACTTCTTTCCCTTATCTGTAGATATTCCCATATAATAAGGAATGATGATGTTTTTAAGAAGGTCCTTATCTGAAGTATTCTCCGGAAAACCCTCTTTTTTATGAAATGTTTCCATCATCTTAAAAATAAATGTATCCACGATTTCAATATTGATATCCTTCTTAATTATTCCTTCTTCAATCCCTTTAACAAGAATCTTATATGAAAATGACCCGATCCCCGGCTTGTTCCTTTTTTTCATGGTTTCCCACATATTCGGATAAAGTTTTTTCAGGTCTTCAAAGAATGAGCGGTTAATCATGGATTTCGTCTTTTCCGTGTGTTTCCCTAAATGATAGAGTGCTTCAATCACATTGGAAGCGTTGGTCAGGATTTCCTGTATCTCTTGTGTATAACGAATATGCATGGTTTCCAGGCATTCCAGCACGAGAGCGTCCTTGTCCTTGAACAATTCGTAAATTGTTCTTTTCGACATGCCAACTTCCTCCGCAATCTGATCCATGGTCACCTGCCGGATTCCGGAAAGGGTGAATAGTTCTATGGATTTCAGAATGACTCTTTCGTTAGGTTCCATGCTTAAAATTTTGACAAAAATATGAAAACTAAATTAGTTTGCAAAGTTTTTGAAAATTTTTCAGCAATTCAGGAATTCGATTTTTTTGGGAAAGAATAAACTACACGGACTGGCAAATAATCACCAATTGCCAACTGCCCAACTGCCAACTGCCAACTGTCCAACTGAAAATAGCCTATTTCCTGCTGCCTTTTCCTCTGATAGTTTCTTCAATAACCCTGGGAAAATGCTTATATTCCAGTGCATGGATCCTTTTTGCTATACTCTCCGCTGTATCTCCGGAAAGAATATCGAATGAATCCTGGAAGATAATCTCTCCTTCATCATAATGGTCGTTCACGTAATGAATACTTATTCCCGTTTTTTTATCGCCCGATTCGATCACGGCCTGGTGTACTTTATCTCCATACATACCTTTTCCGCCATACTTAGGAAGTAGTGCGGGGTGGATGTTTATTATACGTCGGGGGAAAGCTTTCAGAAGATTATCAGGAATAAGCCATAAAAATCCTGCTAAAACAATGAAATCAATTTTATATTCACCAAGAACATTAAGAACGCTGTCGCTTTCGTAAAAATCTTTCCATGTAAAGACTAAAGAAGGTATTCCAAGATTTTTTGCTCTCTCCAGAACAAAAGCATCAGGTTTGTTAGCGAGGATCAATGAAACGCGGATATCACTGACAGCCAGGAAATATTCCGCAATATTCCGGGCATTTGTCCCGCTTCCAGAGGCGAATATAGCAATCTGTTTCATTATTCCAGGTTTCTATACGTCAAATATAGATATTTTCTGTTCAAAGAAGATTATTAGCTTAAACTATTGATCCATAAATGATAAGAGGTGACTCAGGCAGATATTGTATTTAAACATTTAATGAATGATATATAATTGATTTTGTGTGACATATAGATAACTCCTATCAAAATATTTTTATTACTTGTTGCTTTATGTCAAGATTATTACTTTCTTTGCACCTTGTTTAACCAAAATCATTTTAAGTATGTCTGACATTGCAACCAGAGTCAAAGCTATCATAGTTGATAAGCTTGGTGTAGATGAAAACGAAGTTACTCCCGAAGCCAGCTTCACAAACGATTTAGGCGCTGATTCCCTGGATACGGTTGAACTCATCATGGAATTCGAAAAGGAATTCAACATTGCTATCCCCGATGACGCAGCTGAAAAGATAGGAACAGTTGGTGATGCGATAAAATACATCGAAGAGAACACCAAATAATTTTTCTTATCTTACATGCCCTTACGCCGAGTAGTTATTACCGGACTTGGTGCCCTTACCCCATTGGGCAATACGGTCGAGGAACTCTGGACCGCATTGATCAATGGGGTTAGCGGCGCTGCTCCGATAACCCGTTTTGATGCGTCTAAATTTAAGACTCAATTTGCCTGTGAGCTTAAAAATGTGGATCTTAATGATTATTTTGACCGGAAAGAGATCCGGAAATATGATCCTTATGCTCAATATGCTATGGTAGCTGCCGAACAGGCAGTTAAAGACTCGGGTATCGATCTGGAAAAGGTTAATAAAGAAAGAATCGGTGTTATTTGGGCATCTGGCATCGGCGGTCTGGAAACTTTTGAAAACGAAGTAGTCAATTGGGCACGCGGAGATGGTATTCCCCGCTTTAATCCTTTTTTCATTCCCAAGATGATCGCTGATATAGCGGCAGGACATATCTCTATCCGTTTTGGCTTTATGGGGCCGAATTTTGCCACCGTTTCAGCTTGCGCCTCATCGGCAAACGGTATGGTCGATGCTTTTAATTATATCCGCCTTGGTTATGCCGATATGTTTGTAGCCGGGGGCTCGGAAGCATCCATAACCCCGGGTGGTGTTGGCGGGTTTAACGCGATGCATGCTATTTCCACCCGTAACGATGATCCCAAAACAGCTTCAAGGCCCTATGATAAGGATCGTGATGGTTTTGTTCTCGGTGAAGGTGGATGTGGCCTGATCTTCGAAGAATTAGAACAGGCTAAAGCCAGGGGTGCGAAAATCTATGCGGAAATTGTTGGCGGCGGCCTTTCAGGCGATGCATATCACATGACTTCACCTCACCCTGACGGAAAAGGAGCCGCCCTTGCAATGGCCTATGCTTTGAAAGATGCCGGACTGAAACCGGAAGAAATCGATCATATCAACACGCATGGTACTTCAACCCCGCTGGGCGATATAGCTGAACCCAGGGCTATAATTGACACTTTCGGAGAACATGCTTATAAAATCAGTATTAATTCGACAAAGTCGATGACCGGCCATTTACTTGGCGCCGCAGGTGCTATTGAAGCTATTGCGACAATAATGGCAATCCAAAATAATATCATCCCCCCGACTATCAATCATTTTACGGATGACCCTGAAATCGACAATAAATTGGATTTCACATTTTATGTTGCCAAAAAGAGGATTGTAAATGCTGCACTAAGCAATACGTTTGGGTTTGGTGGTCATAACGCCTCAATCATCTTTAAAAAATACCAGGGATAAATTCCCGCCTTCCCGGTGATGTTTAAATTCCTCATTGTTAAGTTCTCAAAAGACAAAATGCTTTATTCAGCAATAAAGAATTTGCTTGGCTTTTATCCCCGTAATATTTATTTGTATAAGGTTGCACTTTCGCATAAATCGGCGCCACAAGTATGGTTAAAAGGTTTGCAGGTTAACAATGAGAGAATGGAATACCTGGGCGATGCTGTCCTCAGTTCTATAGTTGCAGATTATCTTTATAAAAAATTTCCTTATCAGCATGAGGGGTTTCTGACCGATATGCGTTCACGCATCGTCAGCAGGAGCCGGTTTAACAAATTATCCCTGAAAATGGGACTGAATAAACTCATTTTTCAGGGAAATGGTTCCTTCACTTCCAGTAAATCTATATTTGGCGATACCTTTGAAGCGTTGATCGGAGCTATTTATCTCGACAGGGGGTATAATTTCGCCCGGAAAATAGTTATCTGCCGAATCATTGATGTACACCTTGACGTGGATGAAATCGAACGGACTGACACCAACTTTAAAAGTCGTATTCTGGAATATGCGCAAAGGGAAAAACGACAGCTGGAGTTCAGGGTTGTACAGGAAATCGGTGATGGACACCGAAAACAATATCTTATTGAACTATTTCTTGACAATGAGCCTGTATCCCGCGGACAGGATTTTTCAATTAAAGCAGCGGAGCAAATTGCCGCGGAAAAAGCTTGTGAAGAACTGCTGGATGATTAGTAACGGTGTAAAATTTCGAATTTCGAATTTCCAAATATTTTTTTTATGTGCACTCCATTCTGTTCCACGTTATTCAGATTCTCACTTCTTGCATCGTTTATCCTCCAATCGTGTATTCTCATTGCTTATCCCGGGCAGGTCATAAAATCCTTCGATCTTCCCGGTCAATACTGTAACGGTTTAACTTTCGACGGTAAAAATATCTGGGTGGCTGACCGGAAAACCGATTTGCTGTTTTGCATTGACCCAACTTCAGGAACGGTCAGTCGCACCCTTCAATCTCCGGGATACTGGCCGCTGGCCCTGGTATGGGACGGAACAGCCCTCTGGAATTCCGATCTTAAAGGAGGTAAAGACATTTCAGAAGATTATGATGGCGTGATATACCGCATAGATCCATCCGACGGACATATCCTTCAAACCCTGGAAGCTCCGTCCGACAGTCCTGTCGGCCTGGCCTGGGATGGCAAATACCTCTGGTGCATCGATGACCTTTCAGATGAAATTATTCAGTTCAGTCCTCTCGACGGAACTACCATTTCATCCTTCAGGTCCCCGGCACCGAACCCTTCCGGGCTGGCTTATGATGGCAAATACCTCTGGGTTTGCGATCATGGAAAAGATGAGATATACATGATAGATCCCTATGACGGCCGGGTTGTCGTGATCATGAATTCCCCGGGTCCTTACCCGGCTGGCCTTTGCTATGATGGAAAATACCTTTGGAATATTGACTACCAGAATGACAAGCTTTATCAGCTTACCGCCGGTGATGAGCAAACATTTCTCAGGTCAAAAGAGAGGAAGGGCAAAGTGATTTTTACACACCAGATCAAGAATTTCGGCCCTGGAATGGTGACTACCGCCGACCTTCATATTGCCATGCCGGTGAACCGCGACAACCAGGAATTATCTGGTGACCCGACTTTCAATATGGATCCTACAGATTATGTGAAGGACCGTTGGGGACAGAAAACGGCACATTTCCATTTTGAGAACCTGAAAGCGGGAGAAACGAAAACGGTGGAAATGACCACATTAGCTAAAACCTGGGAGGTACGCTATTTTATCTTTCCGGATAAAGTCGGGTCTTTAGACCAGATACCAGAAGAGATCAGTAATAAATACCTTGAAGATAACGAGAAATTCCAGATTTCACACCCTGTTATCAGGCAGGCGGTCAAAGGTGTGGTCGGTGAAGAAAAAAATCCATACTGGATGATGCGCAATATTTTCGACTATATCAACGATAATATGTATTATGAGATGACCGGAGGCTGGAACACGGCGCCAACGGTACTTGCCCGTGGAAATGGTTCATGTTCTGAATATACCTTCGTTTTCATCTCTATGTGCCGTGCGGCAGGCATTCCGGCGCGTTATGCAGGCTCAGTGGTAGTAAGGGGCGAAGATGCCAGCATGGACGATGTATTTCACCGGTGGGCTGAGGTTTATCTTCCCGGATATGGATGGATTCCGGTAGATCCCAGCCGGGGCGACCAGGATTGGCCAAGAGATAAGGCCGCTGCCATCGGCAGTGTCAGCGGAACCTTATTGATTACAACACTAAGCGGCGGCGGTTCGGAAACATTGGGGTGGACTTACAATTCCAATCAGTTCTGGACTACAGAGCCAAAAACTTATGTTAATTTTGAGAATTTTGCCGACTGGGAGTTAGCCCCATAGGGGAGTGTTAAGGTTTTAGTGTTAAGGTTTAAGTTCGGGTATTATGAAAACAATTCGATTATCCATTTGCATTCTAGCATCGTGTATCGTGTTTCTTTTATCGTCGTGTTCTTCAGACGAAGTGGTAAGACTGGATTCGCCGGATAACAGGAATCACATTGTTTTTATTCTGAAGGATGGAATTCCATATTACCAGGTAATGCGTGATAGCCGCATCATTATTGATACTTCCGGCCTGGGTTTCGATTTGAAAGATGCGCCTTCGCTGAAAGGCAATTTTAAGATGGAACAGGCCACACTGTCGGGTAAACATGACCGGTGGGAACCGGTCTGGGGCCAGCGAAACAGGATCAGGGATTATCACAGCCAGTTGCAGGTCACCCTTAAAGAACAGGCTGAACCTCATAGAACAATGCAAATCGAGTTTAAAGCATTTGATGATGGAGTTGCGTTCCGCTATATCGTACCCGAACAACCTGACCTTACGAAGCTGGAAATAATGAAGGAGGCTACTGAATTTCTTTTCCGGGAAGATATGAGCGCCTGGTGGATTCCGGGGGATTATGACAATCATGAGTTTCTTTACCGGAATACTCTCCTGAGCAAAATAGATTCGGCCAACACACCGCTGACTATGGAATCTGCCGACAGCTTATGCCTGAGCATACATGAAGCCAGCCTGGTCAACTATCCTGAAATGAGGCTGAAAAGGTCCGGTGATAATCCGCTGAAGCTTTTATGCGAGCTCGTCCCATGGCCAGATGGCGTGAAAGCAAAGGTGAATGTACCTTTTAAAACTCCCTGGCGAACCATTCAACTGGCTGATGAAGCCGGTGGTTTGATCGAATCATCTCTCATTCTCAATCTTAATGAACCTGATTCACTGGAAGATACTTCCTGGATCAGACCAATGAAATATGTCGGCATCTGGTGGGGAATGCATATTGGCAAATATACCTGGGCGACAGGCCCGAAGCACGGGGCAACGACTGAAAACACAAAAAAATACATTGATTTTGCGGCTGAAAATGGTATACCGGGTGTACTCGTGGAAGGTTGGAACATAGGTTGGGAAAAGTGGGTCGATGGCGTAGAATTTGATTTTCTGCATGCCTATGATGATTACAACCTGGCGGAAGTTGCGGCTTATGCCAAAAATAAAGGAATATACCTGATCGCCCACAATGAAACGGCCGCTAATGCCGAATGGTACGAAACACAGGTTGATTCTGCTTTTTCCTTATATCAAAGCCTGGGGATCCATGCCATCAAAACAGGCTATGTTGGGCCGATCAGGCCATTAGGGCACCACCACCACGGTCAGTGGATGGTGAACCACCAGGCAATGATTGTTGAAAAAGCAGCCAAATACCAGATCATGGTTGATGCTCACGAAACGGTCAAAGCGACCGGTCTTGAAAGGACCTGGCCGAATTTCATGTCCCGCGAATGGGCAAGGGGAAATGAATACGAAGCCTGGAGCGAAGGGAATCCGCCTGATCATACCTGTATCCTGCCGTTTACCCGTATTCTTGCCGGGCCGTTGGATTATACACCCGGCATCTTTGATCTGTACTTCAAAGAATACAAACCCGATAACCGTGTTCATACCACCCTTGCAAAGCAGCTTGCGCTGATGGTAGTCATTTACAGCCCGCTGCAAATGGCTGCCGATCTTATCGAAAACTACCAGGATCATCCGGCTTTCCAGTTTATCAGGGATGTTCCCGCCGACTGGGATGATACAAAGGTGTTGAATGGAAAGATCGGCGATTATATCACTATTGCACGAAAGAAAAAAGATGCCTGGTATATCGGCTCGATAACGGATGAAAATGCCCGGGAGTTTACTTTCAAACTTGATTTTCTGGATGAAAAGATAAATTATGAGGCTGTCATTTACGCTGATGGTCCGACTGCTGACTGGGAATCAAATCCCCTTGATTATGTGATTGAGAAGAAACTGGTAAAAAAAGATGACGAATTAAAGATGGTACTGGCAGCAGGAGGCGGGCAAGCAGTTGTTATCAGACCTATAGAATAGTTTAAAGTGCAAAGTTCAAAGTGCAATAAAATAAATAGTTTATAATGCAGAGTTTCATTACCACAATAGGAACAATAGAACACATAGGAAACACAATAGAAACTATGTGTAATCTAATGTGCCCTATTGTGTCTATGTGGTTAATAAAAGCTTTGCTAAAACCTCAAGACTGACGATTGTGGCACGAAAATTAAAGCTTACATCCGGCATTGTTTATAATTACACAGCTATAGGCATCGCCTGCCATATGAAGGATTACAGGTTTACCTTTTTTCTGAACGAACAGTTGGGGTTCCAATTTAAACGAGTGGAAGATTTGGTTTTTGGTGCAGTGAATGAATCCCGCGGGTACTCATTGTACATCCATAAAAGCACTGAAGAAAGAAGGAGCTTTTATCTGGTTACAAATTACCATGAAGAAGGTAGACTTATACCTTCAGAAAAAGGTGCCGACTTTTTTCTAATTGTCAATGATGTTTTACCGGTAATTAAAAAGAAACAACTGATCAGCAAAATCCGCAAGATTCCACAGGTTTTAGCTGCTTATGAAATTCCAAAGGAAAAAGTCAACAATTTAGAAGTGATTTTTGAATGAAGTAAGTTGAGATGAGGGTGGTTCAAAAGTCTGAGTTACCTCTATTTTATGGTAGTCCGACGACTGAAGCCGTCGGTTCCAATTTTGTAACATCCATAGAACCAACGGCTTTAGTCGTTGGAGCACGAACTAATATCAGGTCACAATTCGACAGAATAGACTTGTGATACACCCTCATCTCATAATACTCCCGCAAACTGCTTCAGGAACCTTACATCATTTTCGAAAAATAACCGGATATCCTGGATACGGTACTTTAAAATTGTTGTCCGTTCTATGCCCATACCAAAGGCAAACCCGGTATATTCTTCACTGTCGATCCCGCAGTTTTCCAGAACGTTCGGGTCAACCATTCCACAACCCAGTATTTCCACCCAGCCTGAATATTTACAGATCGGGCAGCCTTTCCCGCCACAAACAAAACAGGAGATATCCATCTCGGCAGATGGCTCTGTGAATGGGAAATAACTCGGGCGGAAGCGGACCTGTGTCCCCTCACCGAACATCTCATTAGCAAAATAATAAAGCGTCTGCTTCAGGTCGGCAAATGAAACATCATGATCAATATAAAGTCCTTCCATCTGGTGGAAAAGACAGTGCGCTCGGGCAGAGATGGCCTCGTTACGGAAAACGCGGCCGGGATAAATCTCACGTAGCGGAGGTTTCCTGAGTTCCATTGCCCTGATCTGAACCGGGGAAGTATGGGTCCGCAAGACAATATCAGGATCTGTTTCGATAAAAAAAGTATCCTGCATATCTTTTGCCGGGTGATCCTGCTGGAAATTCAAAGCACTGAAATTATGCCAGTCATCTTCTATTTCCGGCCCTTCAGCTACAACGAATCCGATCCTGGAGAATATCTGGACAATTTCATTCCGAACGATCGACAGCGGATGCCTTGATCCCAATTGTACAAAATCGACAGGAAGTGAAAGGTCAATGCCAGATTGAACCTTTACAGCGCCTGCTTCAATTTGCTCCTTAAGCAGGTTGACTTTCTCCTGTGCTTTATTTTTCAGGTCATTCAAAGCCTGTCCGACTTCCCTGCGTTCTCCCGGTGCTACATTCTTAAAATCTTCAAACAAGGAAGGAATAAGCCCTTTCTTGCTTAAAAACCGGATGCGAAACTGCTCGAGTTCATCGATGCTAGCCGCATTGAACTGATCAATCTCCTTGAGGTATTCTAATATTTTATCTTGCATCTAATGAGAATTCCAGGTACCTACCTTGTCACCTTGTCACCTTATCACCTTGTCACCTTGTCACCTTATCACCTTGTCACCTTGTCACCTTATCACTAATCAACTATTTCAATCGTCATCGTAACGGGATTCACCGGTTTGTCGCCCGGACCTGTTGGGACAGCGGCGATTTTGTCGATCACATCGAAACCGGAAATGACTTCTCCAAACACGGTATAACCCCCATCCAACCAGGGCGTTCCGCCAATGGTGGTATAAGTTTTACGCTGCTCGGGGGTAAATTTTGTAGCATAACGCTGTTCATAGGAATTTAGCACATCATCAGTCAGCACCGTTCCCTGTACAATGTAGAACTGGCATCCTGAAGAGGCTTTCAGGGGATTGACCTGGTCGCCCTGGCGGGCTGCTGACAGTGCGCCTTTTTTATGAAGATAGTTGGCGCGAAATTCTGCTTCGACCGTGTAGCCGGGATCCTGGCGGCCATCTTTGTTGCCTCCGCCCTGGATCATAAATCCTTTAATGATCCGGTGGAAGGGAGAGTCGTTATACCATCCTTCTTTGATCATTTTAATGAAATTGTCCCGATGTTTCGGCGTGTCGTTATAAAGCTTGGCGGTGATATCACCGAAGCTGGTCTTGATAAGGACGAGGGTTTCACTTTTTGGATTGCTCTGTGAGCAGCCTGATTGCTGAAAAGCCATAAATAATACGGTTAGGATTAAGATAGTTTTTTTCATTTTTTCGATCTTTATATTTTGATAAGGGGTACAAAATTATAAAAAATCCGGCTTAAATATCAGCAATAATTACTTAGCCGGACCCGGATGATTCTTTTCGAAGTAGCAACGGCGGCAAAGGGGCTCATACCGGTCGGTATCGCCCAGAACCACCAGACCCTTCTGGGAGCTGGTCCTGTGGGAGTATTGGGCCAGTCCGCCGCAGCTGATGCAGATGGCATGGACCTTATCGACATATTCCGCTGTTGCCAGCAGAGCAGGCATCGGGCCAAAAGGTTTACCGGTATAATCCATATCGAGGCCGGCCACGATCACCCGTGTCCCCATTTCAGCCAGTTTGTTGCAGACCACCACCAGCTCATCATCAAAGAACTGTGCTTCATCGATGCCGACCACATCGTAGTCATTGGCATACAGGAGGATCTGTGCAGCAGCCTGCACCGGTGTGGAGTGGATCGAATTTTCATCATGTGATACCACATTTTCCGCATGATAGCGAATATCCACGGCCGGTTTGAAGATCTCCACAGTCTGCCTGGCGATCAAGGCTCGCCGCAAACGTCGGATCAATTCTTCTGTTTTGCCGGAGAACATCGACCCGCAGATCACTTCGATCCAGCCTGACCTCGCATTGCCGTGAGAACGTTCTAAAAACAAGTGGTTTTGAATTTTGAGGTTTAAGGTTTAAGGTTTAAGGTTTAAGGTTTAAGTTGGATCTATTTTTTTCAAAATTAAGAAATATTAAGAGAAGAAGGCAGAAGTTAGGATACAGAATACAGAATACAGAATACAGAATACAGAATACAGAATACAGAATACAGAAGAAATATTTCAGGTTCAAGTTGAAAACAGTTTTTATAAGGCAATAAGGGAATTTTTGTTAGTATTGGAGTGGAATGCACGCACCCCTAAGGAATATCCCGGATAGGCTTCGCGGAAATTCCCGTATTTCGCAGGATTGAAGGAGCTCACTTCAAATTTTATCTCAATGGCTTCGCCTGAATCCTGACTTTGAGTGTGGATAAAATCAATTTCGTGGCCATCAGCCGTCCTCCAGAAACGAAGGTTATCATTCCCAAAAAGTGTCCGCAGCCGGATAAAAGCGTAGTTTTCAATAACCATACCTTTGTCTAGACGTTGAACCAGGGGAAAGAATTGGTTTAATAAAACATTTCGGAATCCAAGGTCATGGAAAAATACCTTGGGCATCTTTATAAGCTCCTTTCGGATATTTTTATAAAACGGTCGCAGAAGATGTATGTGAAAACATTTTTGTAACACATACAGGTAATTTTCTACCGCCGTTACCGACATCATGAGGGTTCTTGATAGCTCATTTGTATTAATAAGCGATCCGGTTTGCTGTGATAAGATAAGCAGAAGCTGATAAAACTTTTCCCGATCCTGAATATTTGATTCGGCGATATCCCTCTTTAGGAAAGAACCGGTCAGCTCTTTCAGCATTTCCACTTTCTTTTCCTGTGTACCGGCCAGAACAACGGCGGGGTATCCTCCGTAAGTAACGTATTCATTAAAGTAGCTTTCTAATTCTTTTCGCTTCGACGAAATATACATCTCATTCTGCCGGATCCTGTCTAACTCCTCTGCCAGATTATTAGTACCTGTGCGGAAGATCAGAAATTCATCAAAATCAAGAGTGTAAAGTTCAAAAAGACGTTTTCTTCCGGCCAGCGAGTCCTTGAATTTACGATCAATATAAAAAGCACTGCTTCCGGTAGCGACTATCTTAAGCTGGGGGCTGTATCTATCATATAGTAGCTTAAGGAAATTAGAAGGATTATCAAGATATTGAACCTCATCCAGCAAAACAAAAACCTTTTTTTCAGGTGACCTGATTACAAATTCGAACAGGTTTTCAGGATGCTGATTCAACCGAGCTAGAATAGTGGGGTCTTCCAGGGTCAAAAAATAGACCTCCTCCATATTTTGTTTCAATATAGCAGCAACCTGGTTAAGAAGGGTAGTTTTTCCGCTTTGCCTGGGACCGGAAATGATTGAGAATTGCTTTTCTTTTAAGTGATTAATAAGCGATGATAATAACTTTCGTTTTATAGCTTCCATCGGGTTCTATTCTTTTTGCAAAGATAATTATTTCTTAAAAAGTAAATATTATCGGATAATATTTATTTCATAGACAGATATTCTCAACATATCCCGGCGTTGCTTTATCTTCTTCATTCCTGCATTTTTCAAAGCATACCTTTGAGTAAAATATAAAAAATGACTCAAGTGTTATTTCTGACTGCCAACTGCCAACTGCCAACTGCCAACTTTTCCTTATCTTCGCACCGATCAATTCAAAAACAACCTGGACTATGCTCAGAACGAATACCTGTGGCGAATTCCGCCTTTCCGATACCGGCAAAACCGTGACCCTCACGGGCTGGGTGCAACGCTCCCGCGACCTCGGCGGCATGACTTTTATCGACCTGCGCGACCGCTATGGTCTGACCCAACTGGCTTTTAACATGGAATCAAACCCGGAACTTTGCCTGCTGGCCCGAAAATTAGGACGGGAATTTGTGATTCTCGCAACTGGAAAAGTCATCGAAAGAAGCAGCAAAAACATGAAGATTCCTACGGGTGAGATCGAGATTTTTGTCGAAAAGCTCGAAGTACTGAATGCTTCCAAAGTTCCGCCGTTTACTATTGAAGATGAGACCGACGGCGGCGAAGAGCTTCGTATGCGCTACCGTTATCTTGACCTGCGCCGCAATCCGTTGCGCCGCAACCTGGAATTGCGTCACCGTATGGCGATCGAAACCCGGAATTATATGGATTCTTTGGGATTCCTTGAAATAGAAACACCTTTTCTTATAAAATCCACCCCTGAAGGAGCAAGGGACTTTGTGGTCCCTTCAAGGGTGCACAATGGCAAATTTTATGCATTACCTCAATCCCCTCAAACCTTCAAACAAATCCTGATGGTGGCCGGTTACGACCGCTACTATCAGATCGTCCGTTGCTTTCGCGATGAAGACCTTCGCGCCGACCGCCAGCCGGAATTTACCCAGATCGACTGCGAAATGGCTTTCGTTACACAGGAAGATATTCTTTCCACTTTCGAAGGGTTGGCCAAACATCTGTTCATGAAGGTGAAAGATTATGAAACAGGTCCAATTCCCAGAATGACATTTGCAGATGCTATGAAATATTATGGTTCGGATAAACCCGATATCCGTTTTGAGATGAAATTTGTCGAATTGAACAACCTGGTTAAGGGAAAGGACTTCAAAGTATTTGATGATGCTGAATTGATCGTAGGAATTTGCGCCGCCGGGTGTGCAGAATACTCCCGCAAACAGTTCGATGAACTTACTGAATTCGTGAAACGCCCGCAGATCGGGGCTAAAGGAATGGTTTATCTTCAATATAAGCAGGATGGAACTTTAAAATCTTCGGTAGATAAGTTCTATTCCCCGGAAGAATTGAAAAAAATCGCCGGTGCTTTTGACGCCAGGCCAAATGACCTGATCCTGATCCTTGCGGGAGATGCACTCAAAACACGCAAAGCCCTGAATGAACTCCGGCTGGAGATGGGCGCCCGCCTGAACCTGCGTGATCCTGATACTTTCAAACCTTTATGGGTTATCGACTTCCCTCTGCTGGAGTGGGATGATGACAGCAAGCGCTATTATGCGATGCACCACCCGTTCACTTCCCCTAAACCGGAGGATATCCCCTTATTGAATACCGACCCGGGTCAGGTCCGGGCCAATGCTTACGATTTGGTGATCAACGGAGTGGAGATCGGCGGAGGTTCTATCCGTATCCACAATAAAGAACTTCAGAAGAAAATGTTCCAGATCCTTGGCTTCACCGATGAGGATGCCCAGGATCAGTTTGGCTTCCTGATGAACGCTTTCGAATACGGCGCCCCTCCGCACGGTGGTATAGCTTTCGGTTTCGACCGCTGGGTAGCCATGTTCAGCGGGGTTGATTCTATCCGTGAAGTCATTGCTTTCCCCAAAAACAATGCCGGACAGGATATGATGATCGATTCACCTGCGGAAATTTTGAAAGAACAGTTGAAGGAGCTTGGAATTGAAGTCGTCAGTCGTCAATCGTCAGCCGGCAGTAATTTATTGAAAATGACTACTTAATGACCTCCTGTTACCACTCTACCAAATTCCCATAAGCCCGCCGATTAGTTTGGGGATATCGGTGTTGTCAATGTATCCGGAAAACTTCTCTGCACCTGGACCCATTGAATAAACCGGAACATTCACACATGTATGTGCATGTGATCCCCAGGATATGCCGGCTTTTTCAGCCAGGATTCCGATCGCGGCTCCTATAAAAGGCTCATAATCCCCATAGGTTCCTTCTTGAGTTTCTGTACCATAAACACTCTCAACAAAGGTCTGTTTCAGTAAAGATATTTCGGCTTCAGTGAGAAGCGTGTTTCGCTGCCGGCTGTTCAAACCCATATCACTCTCGAGAACTTTTAATAATCTGGTAAAATCAGCCTCAGCATCACCTGATTTATTCATCCTGAACTGAGCAACGATCTTGTTTAATTCCTCCGTGGAAGATTTTTGATATTTCAATAAACCAAGATATGACTTATAGCCCGTTTCCTCGTTCCCTAGAGAAAGCCCGCCGGTTTCGTGATCAGCAGTAACGATTATCAGGGTTTCATCCGGGTGCTTCTCATAAAAAGCCACTGCATTTCCAATAGCTTTATCAAATGCAATTACTTCCTGAATAACAGCCGCGGCATCATTTCCATGGCATGCCCAATCGATCTTTCCGCCTTCAACCATCATGAAAAATCCCTTTTCATTTTCAAGCAGGTTGATAGCTTTCGAGGTATAATCCGCTAATGTAATATCGCCAGGTTCCATATCGAGTGAAAAAGGCATTGATGCTTCCCCTGCCGACCTGGGAGACAAAACCAGGCACTTTCCAGTTCCGGGAACCAACTGTTCAAAACCTTCCCGCGTATTTACCACCTTATAACCCCTATCTCCGGCCAGCTTAATCAGATTGACCTCTTTCCCCTCCAAAGTATCGTCCGGGATCAGGAAGCCGCCACCGGCAAAAAAGTCAAATTTACTCCCGGTCAACTCTACCCCGATTTCGAAGTACATATCACGGTCAGGCTGATGAGCATAGAAAACGGCAGGAGTTGCATGGTCAATCGAAACACTGGTCAGTATCCCGACTTTATAACCTGCTCTTTTAGCTTTTGTAGCAATGGATTCATAAGGCACAGTCCCTGCAGTATCCATAGATATGCGGCCAATATTGGTTTTATGGCCTGTCGCCAGCGCCGTGCCTGCAGCTGCTGAACAGGTGATCATCTGGTTATTGGCATACGTGCTTGCAAATCCAACCTGTGGGAATCTGGTAAAGTTCAATTGCCCGAAACCAATTCGGTCTTCTAAAGCGGCCAGGTAACCTTGTGTCAGATTTACCTGGGCCTGTCCCATTCCATCACCAATAAATAAAAAAACATATTTTACTTTTTGTGGATCATCACCGGTAGGTAAGATTGCAAAAACCCTTGATTGCAGGGCAATAACCATCAGGAAGACGATGAAAAGGCGAATGAGGAAAATTCTTCTGTTCATAAATTCATTTTCATTAATAAGCCGCAAATTTACTAAGAAAAAGGGTTTACGGCCCATCGTTAAAACAGTGTAACTTTGCCGACATGGATCATAAGCTGAGTTCAACCGATATTGAGATCATGGCGCCGGTGGGATCTTATGAATCACTGATGGCTGCCATTCAGGGGAGAGCAGATTCCGTATATTTCGGGATCGGGCACCTCAATATGCGTTCTAAATCCACCCTGAATTTCACGTCAGAAGACCTTAAATCTATAGCTGATATTTGCCGCGAAAATCATATCAATTCTTACATCACCCTTAATTCTGTGATTTTTAACGAAGAACTGGCAATGATGCGGACGATCATCGACGATGCAAAAGCATCCGGTATATCTGCTATTATTGCTTCCGATCAGGCTGCAATTCAATATGCCCGCCAGGTTGGTGTGGAGGTCCACATGTCTACCCAAACCAACATTACCAATATAGAAGCAGTTCGCTACTATGCAAAATATACCGATGTCATGGTAACTGCCCGCGAACTTAACCTGGACCAGGTCGGTGCCATCACGGAAACCATTGAAAGGGAGCAGATCAAAGGGCCTTCGGGGAAGCTGGTGAAAATTGAGATTTTCGCGCACGGCGCCTTATGCATGGCTGTTTCAGGAAAATGCTACCTGAGTCTCGATAATCTGAATTCTTCGGCCAACCGGGGTGCTTGCCTGCAGGTATGCCGTCGGCCCTATAAGGTTTTCGACCGTGACGGGGATGTTGAACTTGAGATAGACAATCAATATATCATGTCGCCCAAAGATCTGAAAACCATTGATTTTATTGATAAGATACTCGATGCGGGCGTGAAAGTCCTCAAGATCGAAGGCCGGGGCCGTTCACCGGAATATGTAAAGACGGTCACAAGATGCTACAGGGAAGCTGTTAATGCTTTTTGTGAAGGTAGTTTTTCAAAAGAGAAGCTGATACTTTGGAACCTGGAACTTGGAACAGTTTATAACCGTGGTTTCTGGGATGGTTATTACCTGGGCAGGAAGATGGGGGAATGGGCCGGGCAGTATGGCTCCCAGGCTACCCGAAAAAAGGTTTACGTCGGCAGGATCACGAATTATTTTGCAAAATCAGGTATCGCGGAGATAAAAATAGAAGCGCATCCATTACAGACAGGTGATGATATCCTGATCATCGGGCCTACAACAGGAGTAATTGAACAGAGAGTAAGTGAAATCATGCGGGATGAAATGATGATCGATAAAACAATAAAAGGAGAAATATGCACTATCCCGGTGGGTACATTCCTGAGACCTTCGGATAAGCTATATAAATGGGCTGATGCTAAAGAAGTAATAGCACAGTCGGATTAAAAAAAACTGCCCTTGAAATAGATCAGGGGCAGTATCCAGTTTTGCCAAACCTTGAGGTGAGAGTTAGTTGTTCTAACAATCTTTAATCCATATATTACAAAAATGTAATACTTTAAATCGTAATTTTATGTGGTCTTTGTTCAATCTTCATACCCACTCCAAATTCTGTGACGGCTCAGGAGAGCCTGAAGAATATGTCAAAACCGCACTGGAAAAAGGGTTTCATACCATCGGATTTTCAAGCCATGCCCCGGTTCCCTTCAAAAATAACTTTGCCATAAAGAATGATGTCGAACTTCAGAAATACTGCGAAACTATCCGGGATCTGCAGTTCAGATATAAGGACAGGATTTCAATCTGGCTTGCCCTTGAATGTGATTATATTGACGGGATCAGCCGTGATTTTCAGGAATTCAGGCAAATCTGCCGGTTGGATTATACGATCGGATCCGTACACCTGGTAAGGAACGGAAACGATGACGACTTATGGTTTATCGACGGACCAAAAGTCGAATCTTATGATGAAGGTATTAAAAATGTTTTTGGAGGAGATGTTCGAAAAGCCATAAGCACTTATTATCAACAACTTAACCGTATGATCCTGACACAAAAACCCGATATTATCGGCCATTTCGATAAAATAAAAATGCACAACCAAAACCGTTATTTCCGTGAGGATGATCCCTGGTACCGCAAATTGGTCATGGAATCACTTGATATTATAGAACAATCGGGCGCCATCATTGAAGTGAACACACGGGGTATTTATAAGAAAAGATGTAATGATCTTTATCCCGGTCAGTGGATTTTAAAAGAAATCATAAAGAAAGACCTATCAATTACCCTCAGCGCCGATGCTCACCGGCCGGAAGAAATCGATGGCTATTATGTTGATGCACTGAAAATTCTCAGGGATATTGGTTTTAAAAACCTGGTTTATTTTAAAGAAGATGGATGGAAGCACCAGGTAATGGGTCATAAGCCCATTTAATCCAGATAGCACCCCAGGTAAATCCGCCACCGAAGGCTGAAAGGATCAGGTTGTCGCCTTTTTTAAGCTGATTTTCCCATTCCCATAAACATATTGGGATAGTGCCGGAGGTGGTGTTTCCGTATCTTTCGATATTGATCATCACCTTTTCCCTGGGAAGGCCCATTCTCCTGGCCGTAGCATCAATGATCCGCAGGTTGGCCTGATGAGGCACGAGCCAGGCAATATCTTCCGATTTGAGATTATTTCTTTCCATGATCTCAACAGAAATATCAGCCATTCCAACAACCGCAAATTTAAAAACCGATTGGCCTTCCTGGTAAATATAATGTTCCCGATGATCGAGAGTTTCCTGTGAAGCCGGCTTCATAGCGCCACCGCCTTTCTGACACAGAAAAGATCTGCCTGTACCGTCCGTTCTCAGGATGGCATCCATGACACCGTAGTCTTCCATGGTCGGTTCAAGCAAAACCGCCCCGGCTCCGTCACCGAAAAGCACACAGGTTGTACGGTCAGTGTAATCAGTCATCATCGACATTTTTTCTGCACCGACCACGATTACTTTTTTATAGGTACCTGCTTCAATAAATTGGGTGGCGGTATGCAAAGCAAAGATAAAGCCCGAACAAGCAGCGTTTAAATCAAAACTCCAGGCATTCTTCAGGCCGCATTTTTCACTGATAATATTAGCTGTGGCAGGGAAAGCATAATCAGGGGTCACCGTGGCGCAAATCAAGAGGTCGATCTCTTCAGGACGTGTGCCTGTTTTTTCAAGTAAGCCTAAAACTGCCGGAGCACCAATGTCAGAGGTCCCTTTTCCCGGTTCCCTCATGATTCTTCTTTCTTTGACCCCGGTGCGGGTCATGATCCACTCATCATTGGTATCGACCATTTTCTCCAGTTCTTCATTGGTCAGGATATAGTCAGGTACCCAACCGTGAATACCGGTAATGGCAGCTCTCAGTTTTTGCATGTGGATCAGGTTATTCTTTGTTGTTAAGCGAAAACTTTTGCAAAGCCTTTTGAATTTTAGCAGAAAGCTCCACTTCATGCACTTCTTTGGAAAGAAGGATCATGCTTTTAATGGCAATGTCGTTGGAAATACCATGACCCACGATAACGGTAGAATTTATTCCGAGCAATGGTGTCCCACCGTAATTTTCATAATTCATACGGCCGATGTATTCATCTGTCAAACCTCTCTTAATCAGCATCCTGTATACAGATTCCATCAGTTTGAGCACCACATTTCCGGTAAAACCGTCACAAACAATGACATCGGCTTTGTCTTTTAAAATATCACGGCCTTCAACGTTTCCGATGAAATTGAAATCTTTTGAGTTTTTCATCAGGGCAAAAGACGACTGACATAGAAGGTTGCCTTTTTCTTCTTCAGTTCCGAGATTGAGAAGGGCAACCCGGGGATTCCCGATCTTGTAAATATTCTCTGCATAAAGAGAACCCAATATACCGAATTGATACATCACCTCAGGCTTAGTATCGGTAATAGTGCCAACATCAAGCAAAATGGATATGCTTCCGTTTTCTTTCGGGACTACAGCAGAGGTACAGGGTCGGATGATGCCCTGGATAGTATTTACACTGTACATGGAACCCACTACCATCGCTCCGCTGTTTCCCGCACTTGAAAACGCATCAATATCCTTGTTTTTAAGCATGTGAAAACCCGCTGCAATGCTGGATTTGGGCTTATGGGCAATGGCGCGTGTAGGATGTTCTCCCATACCGATCACCTCAGGGGCATGTACAATGATAAAAATGCCCGGATCAACACCAGCCAGTTTAAGTTCTTCCAGAATAACTTCTTCCGGCCCGATCAATACGATCTTGTCAGAGGAAGAGATTTCATTCAATGCTAAACAGGCGCCTTTTATGGTAGCTTTCGGGGCAAAATCCCCGCCCATGACGTCAAGTCCTATTTTCATCAGCGTAGAAGCTTGAATAAGTTAAAAGAAGATTACTCCCCGGTTTTACTTATTACCAGTTTGCCTTTGTAATAAAGGTCTCCGTCAACATAATAAGCGCGGTGGTAAAGATGAATGGTACCGGTTACCGGACATTTTGCCAGTGTTGGCTTTTCAATCTTGTCATGCGTCCTTCTCTTGTCCCGTCTGGTTTTTGAATGTTTTCGCTTTGGGTGTGGCATTTTATTAGTATTTAATTTTCGTGGTCATTACTATGGTCTTTCAATTTTTGAAGTGCTTCCCAACGTGGATCGATCGGCTGATCCTCCGTTTCTTTAATATACCGGATCACTTCAGGGTCGCATAAACTGTTGCCGTTTTCATCCGTTCCATGAACCTTTTTAATAGGAAGCAGAAGATGGATGTATTCATAAAGGAATTGGCTGACATCCAGCTCGTGTTCCTTTTCTGTTATAACCAGAATATCTTCCGATTCTTCCGTATGATCCAGGCCAAACTTAACGATCAGTTTTTGCTTACCTTCAATAGGCTGGTCAAATTCTTCAGCACACCGGTCGCAGGGAACCCTGACCGTACCGGTAATGTCGAAGTAAAGGACCATCATCCGAATCTGCTTATCAAGCAAGCAATCCACATGAAGTTTTCCTTTTTTGATCTCCGAGTATTCAAAATGCTCAAAGAACTTGTCATCTATTTCAAAGGTAAAATTGTAATTTCCTACCTTCAACCCGCTGAAAGGGATAATGAAATGTGTCATGTAATTCACGAAATCCCTCTTAAAAATTGGGGTGCAAATTTAAAGATATTATTTTGAATTACAAAAGAATAATTTGAATATCAAATTTCATGCACTTGTGTGAATTAATTAACAAAAGGTTATTTTTGCAGATTGCTTTTAAAAATGAGGATTTATCAACCCATCTCACCTAACTAAAATTTTAAAAAGATGATCAACAAGATGATCGCGGCCATGCTGCCGCATATGCCTAAAAATTTTGTCTGGATTTTTTCCAAAAGATATATTGCCGGAAAAAAAATTGAAGATGCTATCAGGGTATCAAAAGAGTTAAATAACCAGGGGGTAAAGGTGACAGTGGACCTGCTGGGGGAATTTATAACCAAACTTAGTGAAGCTGAAAAGAATAAGTTAGAATACCTCAATATTATCGATACATTCGTAAAAGAAAAGATCGATGGTAATTTTTCCCTTAAACCCACTATGTTTGGCCTGTTGATCGATAAAGAGGTCTGCTATAAAAATATCCGGGAAATCGTTCAGAGAGCAGCCTCGTATCATAACTTCATCAAGATCGATATGGAAGATTCGCAATGCGTTGACCTGGAAATTGATCTGTTCCGGAAACTGAAAACTGAATTTCCTGAAAATGTCGGCCTGGTATTCCAGGCTTACCTGAAAAGGACCAGGAAAGATATTGAGAATTTACTCGACCTCCATTCGAAAGCAATCCCCGTCAATTACAGGCTTTGTAAGGGTATTTACGTGGAATCGCCCGAGATAGCCTATAAAAAATACGAAGAGATCAACAAACATTTCCTGGAAGACCTGGATTTTATTTTCAAAAATGGAATTTATCCCGGCATTGCTACCCACGATAAACCGCTGGTGGATGGGGCATACAAGCTCATTGAAAAGTACAAAGTCCCAAAAAACATGTATGAGTTCCAGATGCTTTACGGTGTAACGCCTGATCTCCGGAAATCCATTGTGGATAAGGGGCATAATATGCGTGTTTACGTGCCTTTCGGCGAACAATGGTTTGCTTATTCAACACGAAGGCTGAAAGAAAATCCCAAAATGGCCATGCTTATTATTAAAGCGCTGTTTTTCAGGGGATAAGATATAGGTTCCAAGGTTCCAAAGTTCCAGTGTTCCAGAATAATATGTTTTGGAACCCTGGAACCGGGGATAAGATATAGGTTCCAAGGTTCCAAAGTTCCAGTGTTCCAGAATAATATGTTTTGGAACCCTGGAACCCTGGAACCTTGGAACTATTAGAACTCCGGAACCATTTTTTAGAATCTGGAATTTGGAATTATTATATCTTTGCGCCAAATTTTCAAGAAATCCCATGGAAAATAAAAAGATCGGAAAAATTGCCCAGATCATCGGGCCGGTAGTTGACGTTTCTTTTGAAGACGAGGCTCATCTGCCTAATATTTACGATGCCCTCGAGGTAACTAATGATAAAGGAGAAGTAATTGTCCTGGAATGTCAGCAAGACATCGGTGAGAATACGATACGTACAGTGGCCATGGACTCCACCGACGGGATGCGCAGAGGGATGGAAGTAATAGGGACGGGAAACCCAATCTCCATGCCGGCTACCGAAGAAATACGCGGGCGGTTATTCAACGTGATCGGTAAACCTATCGACGGATTAGGTGAAGTTTCAAGAGATAAATTATATCCAATCCACCGGGAACCACCGACTTTCGAAAACCTGACCACCCGTCAGGAAGTTCTTTTCACAGGCATTAAAGTGATCGACCTGATTGAACCTTACGCCAAAGGCGGAAAGATCGGTCTGTTTGGTGGCGCCGGAGTCGGAAAAACGGTTATTATCATGGAGCTGATCAACAATATCGCGAAAGTTTATTCCGGTATGTCGGTGTTCGGCGGTGTAGGCGAAAGAACCCGTGAAGGCAATGACCTGCTCAGGGAAATGATCGAATCCGGTGTGATCCAGTATGGTGATGAATTTTTAAAAGATATGGAAAACGGCGGCTGGGACCTCTCTAAAGTTGACCGCGAGAAGCTAAAAGATTCCAATATCACGCTGGTATTCGGCCAGATGAACGAACCTCCCGGCGCCCGCGCCCGCGTGGCCTTATCAGGTCTTACCCTTGCGGAATACTTCCGCGACGGGGATGAAAAATCAGGAGGAAGGGATATCCTTTTCTTTATCGATAATATATTCCGCTTCACCCAGGCCGGCTCTGAAGTATCTGCATTACTGGGCCGTATGCCTTCTGCGGTTGGTTATCAGCCAACTTTGGCCACGGAAATGGGTATTATGCAGGAGCGTATCACTTCCACCAAACGGGGATCTATTACATCTGTTCAGGCTGTGTACGTTCCGGCCGATGACCTCACTGACCCGGCCCCGGCAACTACTTTTGCGCATCTGGATGCTACAACGGTATTGAACCGGAAGATTTTTGAGATCGGGATTTACCCGGCAGTTGATCCGCTGGATTCCACTTCCCGAATCCTGAGCGCTGAAATCGTCGGCGAAGAGCATTATCGCACCGCCCAGCGGGTAAAACAAATTTTGCAACGGTATAAGGAACTCCAGGATATTATTGCCATCCTTGGTATGGATGAACTTTCCGATGAGGATAAGATGGTGGTGAACCGCGCTCGTCGTGTTCAACGTTTTCTGTCACAACCCTTCCATGTAGCTGAACAGTTTACAGGAATCCCGGGAACAATCGTCCCCATTGAAGATACCATCAAAGGCTTCAAAATGATCATGGATGGAGAAGTCGATGAATACCCCGAAGCAGCCTTTAACCTGGTCGGTACGATTGAAGAAGCGATTGAGAAAGGGAAGAGGATATTGGCGGAAAATGAGTAGGCAGTCAGCGGTCAGCAGTTAAATTCTTTTTCTGATGACGAATACCCAATAACCAATAACTAATACCCAATGCGCCTCGAAATCATAACCCCCGAACAAACGCTTTACTCAGGTGAAGTCAGCCTGGTGCAACTTCCCGGCATCGATGGATCATTCGAGATTCTGACTAATCACGCCCCTTTGATTTCTGTTCTTGCCGGCGGCAAAGTCAAGATCCAGGATGCCTTGAAACAACTGCAATATTTCGAGATCAAAGGCGGAGTAGTGGAAGTGCTTCATAACAAAGTGCTGGTACTGGCAGAATAGTATGATAAAATGAGATTTGAGATGGCATCTCAAATTAATAAAGAAGTCAACGGAATGATGATTTCTTCTTCTTTGAAGTTTTCCTTTCCGGGCATAGATCCCATTCCGGGAAGCCAAGAAAAATTAGAAAAACACCTTTGCGAAACTTTGCGTGAACTTTGCGAAACTCTGCGTAACAGCCAGTTATAAATTTCGCAAAGTTACGCAGAGTTTGCGCAGAGGTACGCAAAGGACTTTTGATTTACCCGGGACTGACGTCCCGGGCTACTTTCAGTTCTCCCAGTCGGGAGAAGAAGGATTGGATGATCAGGGGATTTGGCGATAGGTCGAGGGATCTATTTATGAATAAAAAATCCTTCAATTAATCAAACATTTTTTCTCTACCTTTGTGAAAAAATTAACAATAAACTTTGTGTGATGAAAATATCTCATATTGAGCACATTGGAATCGCCGTGAAAAGTCTCGAAGAAGCTATTCCATTCTATGAACAGGTGCTCGGACTGAAATGCTATTCCATAGAAGAAGTTAAAGATCAAAAAGTTAAAACCGCTTTCTTTAAGGTCGGGCAAACTAAGATCGAATTACTGGAAGCAACAGACCCTGAAGGACCAATTGGCAAATTCATTGCTAACCGCGGAGAGGGTGTCCATCATATAGCTTATGCCGTTGAAAACCTGGAAGATTGTCTTAAAGAGGTGGAAACCAAAGGCATCCGGCTGATCGACCAGCAGCCCAGGAAAGGCGCGGAGGGATTGCATATCGCATTCCTCCATCCTAAATCAACAGCAGGTGTGCTAACTGAATTCTGCGAAAATAAAAATCTGTAAAATCCATGGCAAAAGAAAGATTTATCCACGATCGTCACCTGGAAATTCAACAACTGCTCGAGAAACGCGATCTTGCCAAGCTGGGAGGAGGGCTGAAAAGGATCGAGGCGCAGCATAACAAGGGAAAACTAACTGCACGGGAACGGATTGAACTGCTGCTTGATGAAGGTAGCTTTGAAGAATATGATATGTTCATGGTGAACCGGAGCCAGGAATCTGGCCAGGAAAGCCAGCAGGTTCTGGGTGATGGTGTCATCACCGGACACGGAACCATCGACGGCAGGGTGGTTTATGTTTTTTCACAGGATTTCACGGTATTTGGCGGATCGCTCTCTGAAACGTTTGCCCTGAAAATCTGCAAGATTATGGATCAGGCCATGAAAGTCGGCGCACCGGTAATCGGTATCAACGATAGTGGCGGCGCTCGCATCCAGGAAGGGGTGCGTAGCCTGGCCGGATATGCTGAGATCTTTGAACGGAATATCCTGGCTTCAGGTGTCATTCCGCAGATTTCAGCCATTTTTGGCCCATGTGCCGGAGGTGCCGTCTATTCCCCGGCTCTGACCGATTTTATCCTGATGAGCGACAAGACCAGTTATATGTTCGTCACAGGGCCTAAAGTCACCAAAACCGTCACCGGGGAAGATATTTCGGAAGATGATCTCGGCGGGGCCCAGGTCCATGCCATGAAATCGGGGGTGTCACATTTCCTTGCCGAAAGCGAAGAAGAGGGGATCATGCTCATCCGGAAGCTTATCAGCTATATGCCGCAGAATAACCTGGAAGATCCGCCGGTTATCGAATGTAATGACCCGATCGACCGGCTGGACGACAGCCTGAATGAGATCATTCCGGAAGATCCTAACAAACCATACGACGTTAAGGATATTATTTATGGTATCGTTGACCATGCCGAATTTTTAGAGATACAGCGGCATTTCGCAAAAAACATTGTTATCGGATTTGCCCGCCTGAACGGCTTTCCGGTAGGTATCGTAGCTAACCAGCCTATTTTTATGGCCGGGGTGCTCGATATTAATGCCTCCCGTAAAGCCGCCCGTTTTGTAAGATTTTGCGATGCCTTCAATATCCCTATCCTGACCCTGGTCGATGTCCCCGGCTTTTTACCCGGAAGCGCGCAGGAATATGGCGGGATCATCATTCATGGGGCTAAACTGATGTATGCTTATGGTGAAGCTACCGTTCCCAAAGTTACCATAACCCTTCGGAAATCTTATGGTGGCGCACATGATGTTATGAGTTCAAAACAATTGCGTGGCGACATGAACTATGCCTGGCCATCAGCGGAGATAGCTGTGATGGGACCGGCCGGCGCCATCGAAATCCTTGAAGGGAAAACCCTGAAAAGCCTTGCCACGGATGAAGAACGAACAGAATTTATCGCCGAAAAAGAAAAAGAGTACCGTAATAAATTTGCCAATCCTTATGAAGCGGCCAGGTATGGATATATTGACGATGTCATCGAACCGAGGAATACGCGCTTCAGGCTGATACGCGCCTTCAGGACCTTATCAACAAAAAAGGACAGTAACCCGCTTAAAAAGCATGGAAATATACCCTTATAAATCTCTATTTTAAAAGATTCATTAATATGAAAGTCGATTGGTCCATAGTTTTGCAGGATGGTGTCATTATCAGCCTGGTCGGAATAGTCATCGTTTTTATCGCCCTGACTATTCTATATAAAGTATTTACCTGGATTTCACTCCTGATAAGCTTGAATATCAGGCAAAAACTGAAGAGAGAAGGTAAACTTTCAGGTGGAGAAAGCGATAGCCTGATGATTCCTGCCGATCATACTGCCGTAATCGCGATGGCACTTTTTCTATGCAGCGAACTTCATGATGAAGAGAGCAATGTCCTTACCATCGACAGGGTCTCCAGGATATATTCCCCCTGGAGCAGTAAATACTATAACATGAGAAAACCAACCCGGTAATTCAAGAGATATTAAAAATCAACCAGATGCGATCTTTCAAATTTAAAATCAAAGGCCAGGAATATGAAGTGGAGGTGAAGCGGCTCGACAATAATATGGCGGAGGTGGAAGTCAATGGGACCACTTACCAGGTCGAACTGAAGCAGGCGGCCAAACAATCCAAAACCCCGATCCTCGTCAGGTCTGAACCGTCAATTCCGAAGAGCGCTCATAAGTTTAAGAAAAAAATAAGCGGCACAAACGAGGTAAGAACTCCTCTCCCTGGAAATATCATGCATCTTTTTGTAAAAGAAAATGATGAAGTGAAAAAGGGAGATAAGCTGGTAATGTATGAAGCAATGAAAATGGAGAACACTATTTACTCGGAGAAAGACGGAGTGGTAGTGAAGATACGGGTAAAGCCGGGAGATAATATCCTTGAAGGTGATGTTTTAATGGAAATAGCCTGATGCCATGAATGCATTTGATGGAATATTGAAATTCATTGAATATACCGGTTTTGCGAATGCATCAGCCGGCAATCTTATCATGATCGTCATCGGGCTGGTTTTTATCTTCCTGGCCATCCGTTACGAGTATGAACCTTTGTTACTGATCCCGATCGGGACGGGCATTCTGATTGGCAATATACCCTTTTTCCAGGCAGATGGAATCTCACTCCAGATTGGGATATACGAGAAAGGAAGCGTTCTCAATTACCTTTATTACGGCGTGACACAGGGGATCTATCCACCTTTGATATTCCTTGGGATCGGAGCGATGACAGATTTTTCATCCCTGATTTCCAATCCGAAACTCATGCTGCTGGGTGCAGCGGCCCAGATCGGTATATTTATAACTTTCATGGGTGCTTTAATCCTCGGGTTTAATTTACCTGAAGCGGCTTCTATTGGAATTATCGGGGGTGCTGATGGCCCTACCGCCATTTTTCTGTCCTCCAGGCTCGCTAATGGCGGGATCGTAAACGGTGTGCAAACACAAAATCTGATCGGTCCGATTGCTATAGCTGCTTATTCTTACATGGCACTGGTACCGGTGATACAACCCCCCGTCATGCGCCTGCTGACCTCGAAAAAAGAGCGTCTGATTAAAATGAAATCACCAAGGGCAGTTTCGCGACTGGAAAAGATCATGTTCCCCATTGTCGGACTGCTGCTTACAACCTTCATCTCGCCGGGAGCGTTGCCGCTTCTCGGCATGTTGTTCTTCGGAAATATTCTTAAGGAAAGCGGTGTTACCCGGCGGCTTGCTGATACCGCAAAGTCTTCCCTGATCGACATCGTTACCATAATCCTTGGTCTGACCGTAGGTGCATCAACCCAGGCCAGCGTATTCCTTACATCGCAATCGATTATGATATTCGGACTTGGGGCTATTTCATTTATTATTGCTTCTGCGGGTGGCGTATTGTTCGCGAAATTCATGAACGTTTTCCTCAAACCGGGAAATAAAATCAATCCCCTTATCGGCTCAGCAGGGGTGTCGGCTGTCCCTGACAGCGCCCGTGTCTCGGAAATGGAAGGATTGCGTGAAGACCCGGGCAATCATCTGCTGATGCACGCCATGGCGCCTAATGTGGCCGGTGTGATCGGATCGGCAGTTGCTGCTGGTATCCTGATGAGCTTCCTTATGTAGAAGTGTTAAGGTTTAAGGTTTAGATTTAAGTTGGGGACTTCCATTTCTTCTGACTTCTGACTTCTGTATTCTGTATTCTGTATTCTGTATTCTGTATTCTGTATTCTGTATTCTGACTTCTGTATTCTTTGACCATTATTTTCCTAATTTTGCAGAAAATTCATTGTTTTGAAACGAATTGTTGCTTTTCCAATCGTTCTGCTTGTTATTACACTGTTTTCCCTTAGTTCCTGTGACAAGAGCGACGGCGTTAACATTTTTTCGCTTGAAGATGACAAGCAATTTGGACTGCAGATGGAGCAGGAAATCAAGGGTAACCCTGCAGAATTTCCGCTGTTGCCGGAGAGTCAATACACTGAAGCTTACCAGCACCTCGAACGGGTGAGGGACGCCATCCTTGCAACCGGGCTGTTGAAATATGACACTGAATTTGAATGGGCCGTACATATTATAAAGAATGATTCTGTGCTTAATGCTTTCTGTACGCCGGGAGGATACATCTACTTCTATACCGGGCTTATTAAATTCCTGGATAATGAAGCCGAATTTGCAGGAGTGATGGGGCATGAAATGGCCCACGCGGATCGCAGGCATTCTACAAAGCAGATGACCGAAGCGTATGGTTTGCAGGTCCTGTTATCCGTTGTCCTCGGAGATAACCCGAACCAGCTTGCCCAGATTGCCGCCGACCTGGCTGCCGGTGTTACTTCTCTGGCTTTCAGCCGTGACGATGAATATGAGGCAGATGAATTATCCGTTAAATACCTTTATGAGACTTCTTATGATGCAAGGGGGGTGGCGGGATTTTTCGAAAAAATTGAAGGATCTTCACAACCGATTGAATTTTTAAGCACACACCCCAATCCGGGTAACAGGATCGAAAAAATAAATGAGATCTGGCTGGCACTTGGCGGAAAGAGTGGAGAAGAATATCCGGAAAGATATCAGCAGTTTAAGAACTCACTACCTTGAAATTGTTCCAGGGTTCCAAGGTTCCAATGTTCCAAAAGTTATCAATCTACACTGGAACACTGGAACACTGGAACTCTGGAACCCTGGAACCCTGGAACCCTGGAACCCTGGAACATTGAAACAATAATTTATGGCCAATAACGAAGAACTTTTCAAGAAAATCATCTCTCACTCGAAAGAGTACGGTTTTGTCTTTCCATCAAGCGAGATTTATGACGGATTAAGCGCTGTTTATGATTACGGCCAGTACGGAGTAGAATTGAAGAACAATATCCGGCAATATTGGTGGCAGTCGATGGTGCAATATCATGAGAATATCGTCGGACTCGATTCGGCCATCTTCATGCACCCTACAATCTGGAAAGCTTCAGGCCACGTGGATGCATTCAGTGACCCGCTGATTGATAACAAAGATTCAAAGAAGCGCTACCGCGCCGATACACTGGTTGAGGATTACATGGCCAGGCAACAGGCTAAAATCGACCAGGAAGTGGAGAAAGCAAGGAAGAGGTTCGGCGAAAGTTTTGATGAAGCTTTATACCTGGAGACAAATCCACGCATTCAGGAATACAAACAAAAAATAAGCGAGGCTAACAAAAGGCTGGTTTCGGCTATGGAAACCAATGACCTCGCCGCTTTCCGCCAGCTCATCATCGATCTTGAAATAGCCGACCCGGTTTCAGGAACCCGTAACTGGACCGATGTCCGCCAGTTCAACCTGATGTTTTCAACGCAAATGGGTTCTCTGGCCGAAGACACCAATGTGATCTACCTGAGACCTGAAACGGCGCAGGGCATATTTGTCAACTTCCTGAACGTGATGAAGACGGGCAGGATGAAGATCCCTTTCGGCATAGCACAGACAGGCAAGGCTTTCCGAAATGAGATCGTCGCACGGCAGTTCATTTTCCGGATGCGCGAGTTCGAGCAGATGGAGATGCAGTTTTTCGTGCAACCCGGCGAAGAAATGAAGTGGTTTAATTACTGGAAAGAGCAACGGATGAACTGGCATCTGGGAATGGGTATCCCCGCAGAGAAATACCGTTTCCATGAGCACGATAAACTGGCACATTACGCCAATGCTGCCTTCGATATCGAATTCGACTTCCCGATAGGCTTCAAAGAACTGGAAGGGATACATTCCCGTACCGACTTCGACCTGGCCTCACACCAGCAATATTCCGGTAAAAAACTGCAATATTTTGATACGGAACAAAACCAGAGCTTCGTTCCGTACGTTATTGAAACTTCAATCGGCCTGGACCGTACTTTCCTGGCTGTTTTAAGTTATGCTTTTAACGAGGAAAAGCTGGAAGACGGCACGGAACGCGTAGTGCTGAGATTCCCGCCATTCCTGGCTCCTGTAAAAGCAGCCGTACTGCCACTGATCAAAAAAGACGGATTGCCTGAAAAAGCCCTGGAGATCTTCGACGGGTTGAAGTATGATTATATGTGCCAGTACGACGAGAAAGACTCTATCGGCAAACGTTACCGCCGGCAGGATGCCATTGGCACACCTTACTGTATCACGGTCGACCACCAGACCCTCGTGGACAACACTGTCACCATTCGTGAACGCGACAGCATGATGCAGGATAGGATCCCGTTTGATCAGGTTGCTGGTGTGATAGCTGGGAGGCTTAAGAAGGTTTAAGGTTTGAGTGTTAAGGTTTAAGTTCGGAAAGAATTTTCCTCAGCGTATCTCTGCGCAAACTCTGCGTAACTCTGCGATACTTATTTTTAGCTATAACGCAGAGTTTCGCAAAGTAATCGCAAAGTTTCGCAGAGTTAAAAAAATCCCGAACTTAAACCTAAACCCTTAAACCTCAACACTATTCATTTGGTCTTGAGTTAACAAATGATTTGATCATTTCGACGGCTTCGGTAATTTTTGGAATTAAAATTTCTTCCTCTTTTGCCGTCCATTTTCCCAGCACGTATTCCGTCTGAAAACCTTTCGCGAAATCATTCCCAATCCCGAACCGCAGTCTCGCAAATTCTTCTGTTTCCAGGATTTCGATAATGCTGCTAAGGCCGTTATGGCCTCCATCGCCACCTTTCAGCCTTAAACGCAACTGTCCGGGAGGCAGGGCGATATCATCCACTATCACCAGTATGTTTTCCACCGGGATTTTCTCCGTTTCGAGCCAGTAACGAACGGCTTTGCCACTCAGGTTCATGTACGTGGATGGCTTGATCAGGACCAGTGACTTGTTTTTAATCCTTATACGGGCAACATCGGCGTAACGTCCGCTTTGAAAAGAAACACCTGATAACCGGGTAAGGGCGTCCAAAACAGTGAATCCGATGTTATGCCTTGTGTCGGCATATTCATCGCCAATGTTGCCCAATCCTGCTATCAGGTATTTCATAGCCCAGACCTGTCAGAGGTCTTATTTTGCGGGTGCGGCGGCGGCGCCTTCAGCTCCCGGCTCAGTCGTGGCGGTAACGCGTGTAGGCCGGATGGCTATAATGTATCTTTCAGGTTTTTCGAGAATCTTGAATTTTTCCTGCGGCACTTCGCTGATGATGATTTTCTGGTCGATGTCGAGTTCACTGATATCGATCACCACAGCTTCGGGCATATCAGCCGGAAGGGCGCGGATATTCAGTTTCCTGAATTTTTTTATCAACTGGCCCCCTTTGATCAGACCGGGTGCATTTCCGGTAAACTGCACCGGGACGCTCATGGTGAGGGGTTTATCCATCTCGAATTCAATGAAATCGGCATGAAGAATGGTATCGCTCACCGGATGATACTGAATGTCTTTCAACACACAGTCATGGACTTTACCATCAAGGGTAAGCTTGATAAAGAAAGAATCAGGTGTAAAAACAATCTGTGCGAACGATTTCTCATCCGCCACGAATTTGTATTGTTCTTTACCACCATAAAGTACACATGGGATACGCCCCTCTGAACGCTGGAGCTTAGCATCTTTTTTCCCTACGCTCTCACGAAGAGAGCCGCTCATAGATACTGTTTTCATAAAATTAAACTGTTAAATTGTTAAACTGTTAAATTAAAAATTATCTAAACACCTAATAACCAATACCTAATAACCAATACCCAATAACCAATACCTAATAACCAATACCCAATAACCAATACCCAATGACTGCCAACTATTTCTTATCACCATCATCCATAATGAACAGTGAATTGATTGATTCAAAGTTTTCGATCCGTTTGATCACTTCGGCAAAGAGGTCTGCCGTAGAGAGAACGGTGATCTTATCGCTTTTCTGTTTCATGGGGATCGTATCGGTAACGACGACTTCGGTAAAAACCGAATTTTCGATCTTTTCATAAGCCTGGCCAGAGAACACCGGGTGGGTGCAAAAAGCCCGGACGCTGTTTGCTCCTTTATCCATCATGAGTTTGGCGGCTTTTGTAATCGATCCACCGGTATCAATGATATCGTCCACCAGGATAATATCTCTGCCTTTTACATCGCCGACCAGTGCCATTGTGGCAACTTCACCGGGTTTTAGCCTCTGTTTGTAAGTGATGACAAAGTCGGTATGCAGGGCTTTTGCATAAGCAGCGGCACGGCGCGTACCGCCCGTGTCGGGAGACGCCATCGTAAGATTGGGAAGATTTAGTGTTTCGATATACTTGCGGAAGATCATCGAAGCATATAAGTGATCAACCGGTACGTCGAAAAATCCCTGGATCTGATCAGCGTGTAAGTCAAGCGTTACTATCCGCTGCACTCCGGCTGCTGTAAGCAGGTTAGCCACCAGTTTGGAGGCGATGGATACCCTTGGGCGATCTTTGCGGTCTTGCCTGGCGAGCCCGAAATAAGGGATCACCGCAACGATATTTTTGGCTGAAGCACGACGTGCAGCATCAACCATCATCATAAGTTCCAGCAGATTATCAGCAGGAGGAAAAGTAGATTGGACGATAAAAACATGTCGGCCACGGATATTTTCTTCGAATGCGGGCTGGAATTCCCCGTCAGAAAAAGAGAAAACGCTTGATTTTCCCAAAGCACAGCCATAACTTCTGGCAATTTTTTCAGCCAGGTTGGAAGTAGCTCTGCAACCGAAAATACTTACAAGGTCTTGCTTCTTAGCCATAATAAAGAGGGTTTTTCCGTTTTTCGGGGATGCAAAGGTAAGATATTCCGGCAATAAGTCAAAATTTCTGTTATCTTTGCACTCCCAAATTTACAACTGCGTTCTTTCGACGGACATTAAATGATAGTCACACTTCACCTGCACACCGCACACTTCACTTGCACACTCACACCCACTTCGCCCGGGTGGCGGAACAGGTAGACGCGCTGGTCTCAAAAACCTGTGAG